>Ga0209208_10000331_pt1 | contig 58552 bp, 36 predicted proteins | sample S1TSphfallax_3_FD_187694 | JGI IMG/M metagenome (GOLD analysis project Ga0209208, IMG submission 187694) | Host-associated microbial communities from peat moss isolated from Minnesota, USA - S1T2_Fd - Sphagnum fallax MG (SPAdes) (version 2) | ecosystem: Host-associated > Plants > Peat moss >... | reverse complement strand
TAATGGAATTTATTTGATACGATGTGGATTCAGAATGTGGGAGATATTGATTTAAAAGGGATTTCTGCCACTGAATTTTCAAATAAGTTCCAAAAAACCAGGTTTTGGAAGGAAAAATCAGTTGAGAACATGGTAACACTTGGGCCAATGGCACATGCCACACTAGTACGTATGAAATTACACCCCATGAACCTTTGGTGGCATCGATGATGAGTACATTCAATGGAGCTACATTGGTTTGAGAAGATTGTTTCATGCATATGATGATTAATTGTTGTTTCACAAATTCATTTGTTTCCATCACACAAACAAATGTCAAAAGAATATGTACAAGCCCTTTTGGGACCTTGGGACAACCAAAGGTTTTGGGTTCTAACCCAATGGTGTTCATGTGAAACTCTTGATGGTTGTTTGCCAATGAGCTTGACTTGGGGGTGCCAACAACTTGTCAAGTTGGGTTTACTACTCTGCTTCAAAAAAGAAGAAGTATGTCATTACATCCCATGAACCTTTGATGGAATTGGTGATGAGGACATTTGACAAAGCTACATTGGTTTTGGAATGCACATGATGATTCTTGTTGTTTCACCAACAACACAAATCAAAAGCACTTCTCTTCCTCCTCTCACACAATTGCTTCCAATCAACCATTTCCTCCTTTGGCCAATTGTTGCCTTTTGGCACACCTTAGTTGGGAATAAGTTTAACTGCCATTTGAAAATAGTTTCCAATGTGCAATTGTTGAGTGGACAATGGTGTGAAGTTGATTGTATACCTATCTCCCATGGACACTTTGATTATATTTCAGTGAGGAGTAATTGGAACTCATATATGGGAGATTTTTTTGAAATCCTTTGCATGGTCATCCATGGACCATTCCAAAGACAATTTAAAAAATAACTACCTCATTTTTTCAAGCCTAACTACTTCATTTCTTTTTTTATAACTATTTCTTTTTCTTATTAACTTTATAATAACTATCTCCCAACTTTCCTAATAATTACCTCCATTCTTAAACTATCTCACTCTTTTTTTCCTATCCACCAACATGGATTTTTTTTATAAAATTTAACATGTGACTTTTCATGTCCATAAAAGTTATAGTAATTTAAATTAAATCTGACATTGACATAAACATATGAAAACATAAGAAACAATTAAAATAGTTGATCGTCATTAGTAGTGCGCACCATCGTGGAGCTCAAATCATGACTAGAATTAGCGTGGCCTCTATTGTGGGGCATCTATTGTGACTTAGTTTAACAAAGTATATATGCTTGTGTGAAAGTGAAAATCCTTAGAAAATATATATTTGATTTTTATTCATTTTTCAAGAACAAAAAGTACTTTAAATTCAATAACTTCCACAATATAGATTTGAAATTTATAAAACCACTTTCATCCATTGAAGGCTTTCCAATGGTACCAAGAGCACATCCCAATTTCCCTAAATTTTAGAATTTGAAATTTATTAAAATTTCAGTTATAAAATACTCAATATTCAAAAAAAAAATTGTGTTGTAAATGGGAACTCGGAACGTTACAAAATCACATGGGTGCAACCTTACTCATATAGGGCTCGCCAATTGGGAGATCTCAAGGTGCCAAAACAAAACAAACAAACAAACAAACTACCTTTCTTAACAATAGGATCCAATTCTCATCCTAAAGACTAAATCAAGCTCTGAGTTCAAATTCAACATGTCCATGGTTAAATATAGCCACTGAGAAGAGGCTGGCAAGGGTGAACCAGGACTTAGGGCACCCTGTATTGATGTCCATTTTGCAGTGGTCATTTTTAAGTCCTTTAAAAGCTTTTTTTCTACTATGGAATTGGACAATGACTATTACTCGTCCAGATGTATGTAAAAATATAAATGATCTTCAACTGTTTAAAAGGGACTTCTATGACGTTTTTGGGTGGGTGGGGACAATGATCATTAAACAATATTCTATTTTAACACGAAGGAGTTGTGTACAAACCCTTAACATTGGTACCTTCACCTCAAGTAAAGGCCTCTTAAAGCTAAGAAAAGAAATGTTAAATTTGGACTCAGAGACTCTAATATTAGTGTAGGATGAGGTGACATACATCTATAAGTAATAGAAATATCTGCAAAGTAAGGAAAACACAGCACCAAAACCCCCTCTTTGGTCATAAAGGGGGTGAGATTTCTCTAAAAAAACACTGAAAAAAACATTTTATCCTTATAATTTAATAAATTTGCATTACTTTGCAATGATAACAATGTGTAGAGGTTGAAAGAGGGGTTAGTGGATGAAAGAAGGGCCCTAAAGGGCCTAAAGGAGATCACTTTCCAGATATCTCTATTACACTTTAGAGGCCACTCCAAAGTAAACTTAAGAGCTTTTACCATGGTATTAGTACAAGTGCTGGTTCACTCAAGGCAATGGACAGGGTGAACCAGGCACCTTCATTTGGTAAACTTCACCTTCTTGAGTATGCCTTTTGGCCCCCCAAAGGCCTGTGGCTCCTACTCAACTATGGTTGTTAAAAAAAAATCCATACATACTGTCAAAAATATATTCCCAAACTAGGAGAATTAGAAAATATCAAGATTTTAAGAAATGTTGATTTCTCTCCAATTCACTAATTTTGAAATTTTTGAAATCAACATGTTGATTCAAAATTTGTATAATAACCAGGGATTTTATTTTTATTTTTATTTTTTTCCAATTTTGTGATGTATCTGAAGTGTTGATCATCCATAAGATGATTTAGCCAGATTTGGCTACAGACTAAATATGAAAGGAGAAAAAAAGAAAGCATCCTTCTATATTCTTGGCTACCTACTGGAATTTATCAAAAAAACCTGGCGATCTGGGAAAAAAAAAAAATTAATCTGGCAAATTTGAGCCTTTTTTTTTCATGGAAAATTCTTTTAATAGGTCGAAATCATATTTTTCAGGTCAAAATTTGGCGAAATTTCGCCCTCGCCAAAAAAAAGGACTGAGATTCCTAACTGACAGTGGCCCTTTTGAAGATGCTCATATGTGTCAGTGTTAGCTAGCTGAGGTTAAATAACAGCCATCCATCCCATTTGGAGGCCCGGGAAAAAAAAAGGATCCACCGCCCATGGAGTAAATTTTTTGGGGGAATCCCACCCAATCAACAAGGTCCGCGCAGGTCACAGAAAGAAACTGTGTCGTTTAGCGGGCAGAGATTTTGGTGGAGATTCCAGTCAAGGGTGCACAGAGCTGGATGTCATTGGGTCCACTCATCCATTTTCTGGACAGAAATTTGCCATCACATTACAACTTCAGTTCAAGTCTGTGAAAGAAGATGTAATTCACACTTGGGAAGGTGGAATGTTTGTTTTTGGCCACTTAAACCTGGCCACCTTCACCTTCCTTAAAGTGGGGCCTCCAAGTGGCCTATATTTAACCCAGGAAATGACAAATTTGGACTTGGAAACCCTGGTTTAGTTTGGGTATATATATAATGTTTAGAAAACAACCCTAAAACATTTGGCGTTTCATTATACTAAACCATTAAGGGATGCCCCTAAATATCCCCTAATGAGCTTTGTCCAGGCATCAATGTGATGCCCTATGTGAAGATGTAAGGTTTTATTATAGGGTTTCACGGATGTTAGCCTAAATAAAGGGTAAATATAGTGCCTAGAAATAGGCCAATGGAAGAAATCGCACAAAATGACTTGAAATAACCCAAAAAATAATAAATATATATTTTATTTTATTTTATTTTATTTTTCTCTACCAAAACAATCATAACCATGTAGAACCGTGCAAGATGCCAAAGACAAGCCTCAATAGAGCTCATTAAAGGATATTTTGTGTAGAACCAATGCAAGGGGCAAAATGACAAGCTCAGCATTACTCATTAAAGATAGAACTTCTCCATTAAATGTATCCATTTCCATGGAACATGCACATCCATCATATGCAAACATAATACTACTCCATATGTCACTAAAAGATGGGTCAAGTTTGAGCCAAAATTTTGTACCCAAATTGTACACCAACACTTAGTCTCTTCTTCCCTATGGGCAGAGCCCCTACATACCTGATAATGAGGGGTTGAATTTGATAGATAAGTGGCCTATGAGGGTGTAATGGGTTGTTTGTGCTCGCTCACTCTTTTGTCATGAGTGATTGGTTCACTTCATGGCTTGTTTTCTATCATACGCATCATAGATATGATTAGTATCGTAGTACCTGGGCCAGTTCAACATTAATTATATTATTTTCAGAAATGTTGAAATTTTTGAAAAAAATATTTCTTTTCAGAATTATTTTTGTATGAAGGAAAAGAAAGAATCCCATGAAATATTTAGGAATAAATCATTTGTTGAAATGGAATCCTCAAAATTAATTAATATTACCTATGCAGTTTTGGTTCTCCTTTTGTGTTTGAAAAGTGAGAGCCAAACAACGACCCCCTAGGCATGAACCATGACACTTTGTTGCTTTTCCTTGCACTAGACAATCAAACATAATTGCTCTTTGTCACCTTTGTCACAAGGTGGATGAATGACATGGAGGTGCATAAGAACTTGTATTTGGAGAATCCAAGTGTACCTAGCGAAAACGGCCTTAAGCAAACAAAGACTATATACGCTAACCAAATATGAAAGCAAGCGAGGTGAGGATTAATCTCCATAGGTGAATGTAAAAGGCTATATTATTTATGCAAGCAATTGGTGGCACCACAAATGTAGCCACTTTGATGGATCCATAGGTTATTATGTATTTGTGGAAATGTATTTGAACTTGAAGAATTCGTTCTAATGACACCTCTTTTAACACCATGTGCCTTAAACATGTGATGGGCTAAAATAGGTTTTAAACTAAGCTCCCATTGGAAATAAATATGTAATATGACATTTTTGAAAAAAATTAAATTCAAGTTGTGTCAAATGTTTAAGAGCATGTTTCGAAAGGATACGATACATTTTGCTACCAATGGAAGTTTAAAGATTTGATATTTAATAATGTTAGACCATTACTTCCATTTAACTATGAATCTCAAAATGGAAATTTGGAAGTAAACCTAGATAAGAAGGACAATGTTTTTCGTTTCATATTTTTCACAAGTGACAAGTGTTTTCTTTGCATTACAACCAATTTAACAATTTTAGCTAGCTTAAATTAGGTTCTTAATTAAAAGGTTAACCATTAAACACTAATTTACATATAGTTGTGGGTATATGTTTCTAGGTACAAAGGTTTAGCAACCAACAAATCTCATTTTATATATGCCCATATTTGGATTTAACTAACATTATTGTATTGATCTAGGGTAGAAAGGTCTTTAACCGTGCACATGTCAATGGTTGTGGTGCACAACATGCATTTTTCATTAAACATTTGAAGACCCATGACCAAACATTCACCATGACATATTTGGGTTTGGAACTTGTTTTGAGCAGTGTATAAGATAAGAGGAGTTCACCAAGTGCCTTTTTTTTAGCAATGCTAGGGGTGGGGGTCATGTGCAAAAGAAAAAAAATTGAATGGTGGGGATTTTTAGGGTTACATTTTAGGGTTTCATTAGGTTTAAAATTACAAACATTACACCAAAATACGTTCTAGTTCACTTTGCGTTTCGCTAGATTTTGAGTGAATTTGGACATTTTTATCATGGTGAAACTAATCAACCCCCCAATCAACATGGACTAATTGCTATGGATAATGAATTGGTTCACTAATACTTAATGAAAGAAGGTTACTTTCAAATGAAACACAAATTTATCAAGCCATTTCACGTGCTAGTTAATTAACCATGTAACATGGAAATCAATTAAATTTAAAATATTCAATATTTAACATAATATTTAATATTATTGATAATTTCATGATTTTTAGCCTATGAATTATTAACATGTGTCACTACCTATCCTAGGTTAAAAACTTAACATAGGTAAATAGGTCATGTAATCAAACTAGATAGGCACCTACTTTAAGGGTCTACATAGGAGAATATTTGGTCAACTTACCACTATTGATCATAAACAGAGCATTTGTGAAATTTGATCCCTTGACCTCCAAAATGAAAGTAAACACCCTTACCATCAAACCACCACATTTGTTGTGATAATGTGTTACATTGCATTATATTTATCAAATATTTCATTTTAAACATTACAAAAACATAAATTTTGAAAATTCATATTCTATTGAGATTTTGTACAAATGAAATGATTAAAGTTTAATTTAATATTTTTTCCCATATGTACATAATTACATTAAATCCTTTCAAAAGTATAAAATCATTTGAACAAATGTTTTCCTGAATATCACTATTCAATAACATTTCAATGACCGTTTTTTTGAAAAATAAAATGTTTAATAAATGGATAAATTTTTGTTGATATAATGATATTACCTATGTTATGTTATTTTCAATTATTATAATGCTACTTTTCATTGTTTTAAATTATTTCACCTTACATTAATTACGGTTATTCATGTTTTTTATTTTATTTTATTTTTAGTTATTTCACATTTAGTTACTTTTGGTTATTTTAAATTATTTTTGGCTATTTTATGTTACTTTTCAATATTTTATGTTATTTCACCTTAGGTTATTTTATATTATTGTAATTGTTTTTTGTTATTGTAGGTTATTTCACTTTAATTTATTTACAGTTATTATAAGTTTTTTTTGTTATTCCAAGATATTTCATTTCATGCTATTTTTGGTTATGTGAAGTTATTATTGGTTACTTTTTATTATTGAAAATTATTTCACATTATGTTATTATTGGTTATTATAGGTTATATTACCATAAACTATTTGAAGCTACTTTAAATCATTATATTATATTTTAAATTATTTTAAATTTTTATACTTAGGATAAAATAACTTATAATAACATAAAATAACCTAAGGTATAGTTTAAGGTTAGTTATGATACCTTAAGGTATAATAACTTATAATAGTTTAGGGTATATATAATAATTTATAATAATTTAGGGTATAAGTTAAAAATAATTAATGTAGCCTAAAATAATATAAGGTATATCATAAAATAACATGGGGAATTTAAATTAACAACATAAAAATAAACCTATTTATCACAATAAATTATAATAAAAAATTATGTCAACTAATAGTGAAATACAATGTTTACATAACGATATTATAATGAAATAACTTTAACCAAGGTGAAATCATTAAAGTGCAATGAACTTATTTCATTTTTTAAGGTCCCATAATGATTTAAACTAATGAATTACACCCTACTTTTGTATTAATGACGCCACTTAGTGTGGTTAGCAACAAAAAAAATCTACTTAGGGCGTTTTAGAGTTCAATTGAACACAAAAGCATGTTTGGTTTATCATTTGGGGTGTGCATTTAAAGCAATAACACAAAAAATACTTACAACCTTAAAATGATCAATGAACAAACAAAAGCCTAGGTTTTGAAGAAGTTTGGCATCATTTATTAGCCCCCAAATGATTAGCCAAGAAGGAATTCCCCCCAAGCTATCCACTTTGTATTTTCGCCCAAAAACCATGAACAAACAACACACATTCCTTCCCATTTGAGGTTTAGATTGTAACTCCAACTATGTCTTTTCTACTAGTTTCAGTGGAGGAGGAGTTACAAACATTCCTAAAGTTGATTATTCTTAGTGTGACATGTTTAATATCTAATTCAATTTGTACTCATGTAGATGTGAAGGAAAATCCTAAAGTATCAATAGGAATAAACTTTAGTCCAAAAGCAAAACAAGTTGTAGTCATACAACCTTTAGTTTCAAATGTCAATGTAGAATTGTCAAATGAAAAAGTTGAAATTAGGGGTTGTAGGACAACAAAGGCCCCAAAGTTCTAAAATAGGGCTTCAAGGTTCAAATGTCAAAGTAAAGGTAGCAAAAAAAATCCAACTTTTGAATTCAAATGTTTAAGGTAAAATTAGTAAATGAGCAAGGATTTGAAGTAAAGGGCTATAATACAACAAAACTTGGGAATTCTAAATTAGGGTTTCAAGGTTTTGATATCAAAATTGAGGCCACAATATAAACAAGGTCAAGTCTAGGTCTAAAATTAGCAATAAACATAGAGTTAGCAAATCCAAAGTCTATTTTTTTGCACTAATAACTTACACCAATACCATGGCCAAGACCTAATGTAAGGACAAATATAATAGATTATATCTACACTAAAAGGTACAAAAAATATTTGTACTACCACTGGTGAACACACAATAATCCAAGACATTCACGATTTGAAGGGAGTGCAAGGATAGCAAAGAGAAGAAGACTCCCCTAATCAACTATTCAACATAAATTGACCTACATACCCACCGCCTAAATAAAAACCCAAGACATCACACTTTAGTGGAAGGACTTTGAGGAGTTTTATGCCTTCATATCACACTATGAACCATGGTTTGAATATGTTGACAAGGTTCCTAAAAAGATTCACTTGGGTTCACTTGTTCACGCTCATGTGTTCACCACTCATGTTCACACACGTTCATGAAATAACATCCCTATCCTATTGACCATCCTTTCATTGAAACATTTCAACTCATCAATGCGTTTTTATGAAATGTGAAAAAATGCATTTGCTTCTTTAATCTAGTGGGGAAATACACGGGGAATCTCCCATTGGTCATCTTATCTACCCTTTCATTACCTATTAGCCCTTTTATTTCTCATTTCACAATTAACATTTGGGGCCATGTTTGAATTTACACTTGGGCTATTAATAGGTTTTGGAATTGAGTTTTAAAACAAAAAGTCATGCCTTTTAAATTTTTAAAAGGTTTTTTGAAAATCTATGTTTGCATAAACTTTGATTTGGTAGTTGTGACAATTTATAAAGACATTTAGTCTTGTCATTTATAAAAAAGGGGCATGAGGAAAGTTCTTTTTTGGTAGTAGCCAACAATGGGGGTTTTTGGGATGATGGACCAATAATAGAGGCACATTAAAAAATAATCATATGTATAATAAAACCATTTTTGTATGTTTATGATGTTCATACCTACCTCTTCCAAGACTAATTTCATGATTCTTTAATGCAAATTAACATGTGCATTTTCATGTCCATGTTATGTATATTAAACCAATTTAATAACCTACCTCTTTCGAGCCTATTTACTTGACCCATTTCCCATGTGCACCTACATAGACATTAAAGTTTGACATAAATAATAATAAACTATTGGGAACCATATAGGAATATGTGAGGGAAATAAAGATAAAAGGTTATTGTTCAATTTGCCTTGTCACATTCCATTTGTAATAATAATAAAAAAGTTTTGGTTGTTCCCTTCAACTAATGCACCCCAATTATATGTCCTTGCCATTAGGCTAGGTTGAAATTACAATAAACAAATGCCAGAATATAAATTATATTCAACCAATGAAGTGATACAATATACATTCCAAGTTTTTCTTGGGGAAGGCAAGGGTGGGTTGGATTTATTTCTATTCTTTTTGTTCCCAATGTGTTTTTAAACCCTAAAACATTTCCCAAATTTTCAATGTATTCTCCAAGATGTTCCCAATAATACCACACTTTTATTTCATTTGTTTTGCCCAAAATTGTCCTCTTTTCATATATATAAGGGGGGGGGGGCAAAGGAGAGACCTTCTATCCTCCAATAGAAATCTATTTGGGGAACCTCCAAAGTTTTTGTTTTCTATAATGGATGAATCAAATTGACTCGTTGCAATGAGCCAAAATTGAAGCTAAACTTCAAAGGCAACCACATTTAATTAAAACAAAAATGAATAAGTACCCACCGATTATCCATTGGCAATTATTTTTATATGCATGAAAATATCAATCCATTTAACTAATAATAAATACTTGAAAATTGGATTTTTGTGATTCAATGGAGGTGGGGTTGAAAATAAAGTTAAGCTTCCTAGATGTTGTCATTCAATTAAACAAAAGTTTTAAAATAAATATATTAAATAAATGACACTTGTAAAGTAACACATGATAAGAACATGACATTCCCAAAATAAGTACATGCTTGAAGGCAAGTAAACAAGTCTTTATTTTGGGAACACCATATTCCAAGGCCATTACCATGTGTAAAACACCAACAACGTTTCTTTTCATGATACATGATGGATGCTTTTAGAAATGAGAAAAAGGTGGGGCATTTTGAAAAATGAAACACCCATTCCAATTGGTGTTTCATTTTTTGATATGTTTTGCAATTTGCAAAAAATAGATTTCGCTTGATAATGTACCCTGCATATGCATTGAAAAAATTATGCTGGCACTTTAAATGATAAGGGAAATTTAAACTAGTGTTGGCTAGGTTCTAGTTTCTAACTAAGTTCATGTCAAAAAACTAAACTTGGTGGGTCTACATGAACATGGAACCATTTTAGAACCAAACCCAATGGATCTACATGGACTTGGATTCATATTCAAACTAGACCTAGTGGGTTTAACATCACAAATTTAGCATGCGATGAATTCATAATGAAAACTATGCAAAGTTTGTTTACTTATAAGTTCATACGTTTTTCACATGAATACCATGAGTTGAAAACATGTATGACACATAGATAAATGTGTTGATAAATGAAGTAAAAATCTATGAATGAACGAATGTCACACAAATTTCGTGTCTTCCTATAAATCATGTGTCAAATGCGTTTTCAATGCATGACATTAATGTGTGAAATGTGCAAATTATGAATGAACAAATTTTACAATATTTTCATTGCTAAGTCATGAAATGCTAAACTTGTCATAAGGTTGAGTTTGAATATAATTAGACCTTATGGGTTTTAACAGTTTTTTTTATAGGGTCAAGTTCATATGTTTAAATAGTGGCTAGAGTCCTAAATTTAAATAAGGGTTAGGGTTCATAATTTATAGGCTTTCAATTTTGAAGGTTGGAGGCTTTGAATGATAGAGATTGCACACCATGGGATAAGGTTATAGTAACCCAAAGATTGATGTGTTGAATAGATAAATAAATACCTCTTACGATAGTCTAGGGTAGTATTGAAATATTTACTTTAAAGTACTACATAGTAGGGTAATTAAATGATTTCTTCATTTTGTTTAAGCTTGTTAGTTTACACCAGGGTCCAATTTGAGTTGGGCCGATTTGAAATGGAAGGTTCCTATTAACCTAAAACATAAAGTTGGGTTGATTATCCAATCCACTAAATTAGTGTAAAACAAAAAGGTCCAAAAAAATAAAATGAGATGGTTGCTTACATGGGGTGTGATTATTTTTTCTTTCTTAATTTTTGAATTCATGAGCAAGTGACTCATTATGGAATGGAACATTTAAATATGCCTTTCCAATTAATTAACAAGTTGGAATTGGACCCATCCTAAAACTCAAATTGAAGGTTTTTGAAAAAATTAGACTTGTCAAATTTAGAAATGTTGGTCAACAAAAACTAATTCGAACCCATAACCTTAGTATTATATATATATATATAAACTAGACTGGAGATTGAGGGTTTTTTTTTAATAAAAAAATTCATATACTTGAGCCCAATGACCCAAATAAAAACCAAGCCCCAATCAACATTGGTTTAAATTAGTGTTGGGTGCATATTGATTTTTAAAAGAACATACAATCTTGGTATTATATTTTCAATAACTTTGGTTGCCTTTTCAAGTAAGGTTTTGAAATTTTAAAAAATAAAACGTTAGAACTGTCTCTAGGTATGGTTTAATTTATTTGCCCAACTCATGGCGATTATTGGGTACATGGTTTAAGGTTATTGAAGTGAATGCAATTATAAGTATGGTTAGGATTTAGGGTTATGATTTCAAAAGTTCTCATTTGATTCAAATTGACATGAATTTTATTGTCTAACTTTCTTATGCATCACACATTGTCACAAAACTTTAAAATGTATATATTACATTTGTGCATAATAAGGTATGTTTGTAACCAAAAAATGATATAAAAGGTTTGATCTATAATTCAAAGTCTTAGCATCCTACGATCATTCTTTAAGATGATTTTTTATTCAAAGTGATGGGAAAAACCCTAAACCCTAATGTATTCATCTAAGACATTGAAACTAAGAAGGTTTTTGAAATTTTCTTTCATTGAAAAGATGCAAGTAGAAAGTTATTGATTTTACCCAAGTTTTATTGTGATTGTTCACAAGTAAAAGTCTTCATTGAAATATTTGGATCCATTTGGGTCAAGTTCTTGATACTCAGATTTAGAAATTGTCGATTTTAAACATTGAAACCAAGAAATAAATTTGAATTTCACCAAAAGAACCATTGTGAATGATTAAGAATAGCAAGAAGTTCATGCCTTTATGTCGAGATATAATTATTATTATGCTACTTTTACAAATAACATTTTTAAAAAAATAAACACAAATTCAAGCCAAAAAAATTACAACAAATTAAAATCATCTTTTTCAATTTAAATTGGAAAGGTGGTATGTCTTATATTTATATTCCATAATACCTAGGCAACTTTCCCCTAAATTGAATTATTTTTAAAAAATCCATTTAAAAAAATCAACATTTTATGCCAAAATTCTCAAAAATTTAGTCAAATGTTATAACAACATTTGAAAATAGCCACATTAGCACCTTAGCCCCATCTAGCTACATAATCTTAAAATTTGAACTATCTAACCACAAAGATATTAGCCAAGTTTTGAAAACTATTGTGGTTTTATTAACTATATATTTTTTATTTCTTGAAATCTTAAAAAATAAAAATTCAGGTGCTTAAATTAGAAATTATATCCATTATTCAACACACAAGTGCCAAAACTAGCCAAGTATTAAGATAATTGTTTGTTTTATTTTGTGATCACACTTTTAACCTTCATAAATTGTGAGGGCTTCGTAGTGCTTTTGGTACCCTCAAATAACAGTTGATATTGTAGTGTGCATAGTGGTCATTTTGCAATTTTTGAATCAATGAAACATTGAATTTAGAGATTTTTTTAATCATTAAAAATTAATTAAAAGTTACAAAAATAAAATTTTCAATCAATCAATGCTTTTTCATCATATTGGTCTTTCTAATTCACCTTTTCATATCCCAAACCTTAACACACTTAAGCCAATGGCACTTGAATTCACACTTGAACTAATATGGGGATCTTGTTCACACTTAAACCAAATAACATTTCAACCATTTCCACCAATCAATGCTTCTTCATCATATTGATGCTTTTGATCACATTTTCATATTTCAAACCTTAACAATTAGGCCGATAACATTTGAATTTACACTTGAACCAATAAGATTTTTACATGAAAAATAATTATTTTTTAAAGGTGTGAAGAGGTTTTTCTCAACCTTTAAAATACCTTAGAGACTTGAAGATGATTCCACATGGGCAAATCACACAAAGGCCCACTAATTACTTTATAAAAGAGAAATTATCCTACATTGTTATAGAAGACCAAACAAGGAAGATAGTTATAGGATCATGGAACAAAATAATAGAATTTTAAAAAAAGAAGGAAAATTTTGACCCCAAAAATGGATGGAAATGCATTTACACCAGCAAAACTATTTGTGTGCCAAAACATGCACATTCACACTAGAATGTCATATGTTCTTGGAAAGCAGTGGAAAGCAGTGTTCTTTTTCACTAGAGAATTTTTGCCAAAAAGTGAGATTAAAATTAAAATTTTGAAAAAGAAGTGTTTTTTTGGAGGTTTTCACTTGCCGGAAGTGAGAAAAAAAGGAGTAGAAATAACCATATTTATATATTTGGTTTTCAGTGTGTGGCCAAAAATATAGAAGTATGATTAAACATTTGTACTCTATTTCTGGTTTTTAGCCAGATTTTACTAAATTTCCTACGGATGATAGCCATTTTTACTAAATTTTCCTATGGATGATCGCCATTTGGCCACAAAAGGAAAATCCGAAAAAAAACACGGATGGAAACCGCATTCACACGGGAAAACCCCATTATTGCGTCAAAATATGGAAATCGCATTCATACGGGAAAACCGTATGTGCAAAACAATGCAAACCAACCTCTTTTTTTAGTAGAGAAAATTGGCGTCAAAAAGCGAAATTAAAAATTATATTTAAAAAAGGAAGTGATTTTGGAGGTGTTCAGTCGCCAAAAGTGAGAAATAAATATCGCCATATTTGTATCTTTATTCTTAGCGTGTAGCAAAAAATATTTAAGGATGTTTGTACTTTATTTCTGGCTTATAGCCAGATTTGACTAAATCTTTCTAGTGAAAATCGCCACTTTCGCTATATGTTCGTATGGATGATCGCCACTTTAGCCACAAACGAAAAAATCCTAAAAACACCACTGACCGAATCCACATTCACACTGGAAAACCATTAGTGCGACAGCACACGGAAAGCACATTCATACACGAAAACCGTATTTGCGCCAAAACGTCAACACCCATTCACACGGGAAAAACCATTTGAGCGCCAAAACATGAAATCCATATTCACATTGAACAACAAAAAGCGACTATAATATAACCCTAAACCTAACCCTAATCCTCGCCGTCGCGCTATTCCTTTCTCGTTCTTGGTGGCGGGATCTTTCGAGCTTTGTCCTTGACGCTCTCTGCCAAGAATCGTGTTTCTTGGGTTTTTTTGTTGTGTATGTTGCCGTTGCAGGTGAAGGGGAGAGGGCGTGTCTCAGGGCCATTTGTGAAACTGTAATCATGGCGCTAGCGTTCGACGAGTATGGGCGTCCGTTCATCATCCTGCGGGAGCAAGAGCAGAAGTCCCGGGTTCGAGGACTTGATGCACAGAAGGCGAATATCATGGCGGCCAAAGCGGTAGCAAGAATTTTACGGACGTCTCTCGGGCCGAAGGGGATGGACAAAATGTTGCAGAGCGGCGATGGCGATGTCACCATCACCAACGATGGTGCTACCATCTTGGAGCAAATGGAAGTCGAGAACCAAATCGGGAAGTTGATGGTGGAGCTCTCCCGAAGTCAGGATTATGAAATCGGTGACGGGACGACGGGTGTGGTCGTGTTGGCTGGTGCTTTACTGGAACAGGCGGAAGTGCTTCTAGAGCGGGGCATACATCCCATCCGTGTGGCTGAAGGCTACGAGATGGCGTCCAAGCTTGCAGTTGAGCACCTCTCTAAGATCGCCCACAAATTCAATTTCAGCCCTTCTGATATCGAGCCTCTCGTGCAGACTTGCATGACTACTCTCTCGTCCAAGATTGTAGGACGTTGCAAACGTGCGCTTGCAGAAATTGCTGTGAAGGCTGTTCTTGCAGTAGCGGATCTTGAGCGAAAGGACGTTAATCTTGACTTGATCAAAGTGGAAGGGAAAGTCGGGGGGAAGCTTGAAGATACAGAGCTTGTATATGGCATTGTGGTGGACAAAGATATGAGCCATCCTCAGATGCCCAAGGAGATCAAGAATGCAAAAATTGCTATTCTGACTTGCCCGTTTGAACCTCCGAAGCCCAAGACCAAGCATAAGGTTGACATCGACTCAGTCGAGAAGTTTGAAGCTCTTCGGGAGGCAGAGAAAACCTACTTTGATGAGATGGTTAAGCAGTGTAAGGATGCTGGAGCAACCCTGGTCATCTGTCAATGGGGTTTCGATGATGAGGCCAATCACTTGCTCATGCACCGGGGGTTGCCGGCTGTGCGGTGGGTGGGTGGAGTGGAGCTCGAGCTCATTGCGATTGCAACAGGTGGTCGCATTGTCCCAAGATTCCAGGAACTTACACCAGACAAGCTGGGAAAGGCTGGTTTAGTGAGGGAGAAAGCCTTTGGAACAACAAAGGATCGGATGCTCTACATTGAGCAGTGTGCAAATTCCAGAGCGGTTACCATTTTCATTCGCGGCGGAAACAAGATGATGATTGAGGAGACAAAGCGGAGTCTACATGATGCGTTATGTGTGGCGCGCAACTTGATCCGGGATAATTCTATTGTCTACGGAGGTGGTTCTGCAGAGATTTCTTGCTCTATGGCTGTAGAGGCAGCTGCTGACAAGATTCCTGGGGTCGAGCAGTATGCAATGCGAGCCTTTGCAGATGCGCTGGACATGGTTCCAATGGCTTTGGCAGAGAATAGTGGGCTGCAGCCCATCAATACATTAACAGCAGTCAAAGCCCAGCAATACAAGGAACAGAATCCTCACTTGGGCATTGATTGCAATGATGTGGGCACAAATAACATGAGAGAGCAAAATGTGTTTGAAACCCTGATAGGGAAGAAGCAGCAGATGCTTCTTGCAACACAAGTGGTGAAAATGATTCTGAAGATTGATGATGTTATCACTCCTGCTGCATATTAGCCACTCTGGTGAGCTCTAAATGTAATTGCTGTCAAGACATCTACCCCAACCTGAGAGACCCCAATTGCAGTTGTCCTTTACACTTAATGCAGACATTGTAGCTTCTGGAGTACAGGATGGGTTTTAGTGCAGAGTATTTGAACTTGGGTCATTTCCTGCAAACTAGCAGCTTAATGCAACAGGAGTGGATGCTATAAATGCTTGTGATTCCTGTAGTTCTGGTCAATTGTTTGGTAAGACTATCAGTCATCATTTGCTCACATTCCTGTGTGCAGTGAAGAGTTTTTGAAGTATAGGCTAAGGAATTTTTCAATGCTAATGAATGGCTCTACAGCCATCAGACTGACAGACTTTGAACTCCAGATACCTTTTGTATGTCAAAGTTGATGCAGGCTTCCATCTAAAGTTTGATTACAAGTGTACTCTGTCCATGCTTGAGCAATAGTATTTTTGGTAGAGTGCAGATCTCTGTCAATTGTCTAGAACCCAGAAAACCACAAAATCAAACCTCAAAAGAACAGGTGCATATTGACACTGTGTGAGGCTTTTGGCCAGAATGGAGAAGATGATTTACTTTGATGTGTCTTCTCTACTTGTATTCCTTCTGAAAAGTGCAGGAGCTTTAATCAGATGTTGGGGGTAGTGTCCTTGAACAGCTATTGCAGATTTCAGTAATGCAATTTTCTTACAACATATCAGGTGCTGAATTGCTTCGTTTGACAGATTAATTGAGACTAGAACTGTTGCTTAGAATTGTTTTATGCAATTTGAAAGACATTCTCATGAGCATTGTGATGGTATTGAACATGGTAATGTCAATCCAGATGGGATATAATGTCAAATATCATAAAGGACTGCCTGCAATGCCCACTTTTCCAGTCAGTGTAAAATCAACAGGTGTATTCCCTTTTAGATCTTAGGTTCTGGTTCTGCAATGCAAATGTTGCAGTGCAAAACATGTGTTTCAGATTGTGTGAATCGCGTCAGCTAGACTAGAAACAAAATGAAGTCCAGCATGTTATGCTACATGTAAAAAACTAGTGGAATTGGCATAGAGTCGAAAGGAGCCAACAAAGATACTGAAATGTTGAATTTATGTGTAGCGTCTCCAAATAATTTCAACTTTTCAGCAATTTGGGGTTGATTCTCTTCTACTCTGCAGAAATTTCGCAAGTGCATGCATGCATAAGTTTCTTGCCAAAATGGCACAAAAACTTAACTCTGTGAAGGCTTTAAAAAAACCAGTGACAAGTTGCCCATGAACATTTCTTCCAAGAGAAAACTTCATCTAATCTGCCAGGTTACATCTGACCAGGCATGAATTTATATCAACCATTCACAAAATTACTCACACTGGAGCCAATTCCTCGAGGTAGATTGCTGACACGTCAATTTCTGATTTTTCTAGAGCAGGGCAGTCCAGGTGCAATAGCCTACAAGTTGCAACCTCTACACATAACTTCTGTTAAGACATTTTCAAGCTTCTGACTGGCCCTCCCCTTGTCTCTCACAATGCAGAACCTCTCCCTCTCTCTTTTAGTCCATCTACAAGAAGGCTATGAAACTTTTGATCCAGTTATAAGAAGATTATGAAACTCTTTATCTACGCACGTGAAGGTAATCAACTATGCTGGATAGCATTTATGGAGAAGGGGGCTACCGATGAATAGCATGTCCCCTCTAATTCCTTTGCCATTGCCATGGCTCAGCAAGTACTGGGGACAGGCTACCCATTGTTAGCCCCTATGCATAAATGCTATCTAGTCCGTAACCACTTTACCCTTTTCCTTGTTTATCACATATTCTTGCAACGTCAACAAACTTCTACAATATCTACACAAAAGCTTCTAACAAATTGCACTTTCAGTAGTTGGGGATAGGCAGCCAGAGTATAAGCTAGGCTGAACATCATCTTTTCATGCTAAAAGAAGAGGAGGAACTAAAGCAGAAGCCCCTCACTTACTTATAGCCAAAACGAATTCATATCTATGAGATCCACTCAATTTGAAGGTAAGATGTTCACCGCAACAAAACAAAATATGGTTTTTCCTATGGCAATAAGCCTCCCTCATGACACAGGTGAAGCAGACATGGTGGTTTCAAACATTTCAATGTAAAATATGTGTTATTTATCAATGTTGATCCAATATTGACTTTTGAAAATACCAGCCCAGTCCTCATATTATGTCCAGGACTGATTCTTGGCTAGTATGAAGCATGTATATTCCTGGTTATAAAATTGGTACAAAATTGGAACTAGGCTGATATTATCTCACATCCCTACCAGGTGGTTACTGGTACAAGGCTAGAATTGCCTCAAGTCATACGAGTCTGGTAGGGTCTAGGGTCCATTGATAGCAATTCGGTAGTGTACTAGACTATATACCATGCACAAGCCAATATACCAGACCAACATTTGCATTTACCATGGTTTGCGTAGGCTCAAGTTGAGCATTGGCAAAAAGTGTAAGACCTCAACACTCACTAGCATCAATTCTCCCATTGTACCAGCTGTCCACACCTGGAAATTCATACAAAATGTGTGAACATAGCTCAACTAATATGATCTATCCCAGGCTTCAATTGAATATGTGAACCTTCCTGGCATAAGGCAACAAGGCCACAACTTCGCTAAAAACATTTGAGCTCCCAATATGCATATCAGAGTATGTGGAGCATATCATTTCCAGAAGATGTGCATCATGGCACATGTATGCTTCAATCAGATCATAGCTCTTGTGCACTGTGATTCATTTGCAAAATGCCTTACAAAATGTTCAAGCAAACAACTATGGTGGTGGCATGGTTGGCAACTTTAGAGGAATGAAATACAGAAGTCCAATTGGAGAATGCACTCCTGCTGCCATCTGATTCATTGAATTTTTTTAAACTTGCAGGTGCTTTCATGCATAAATTCCAATCATGAAGGGCAGAGTTATCTCATAATGAGACAGCAAGAGCATGCAAAAGCAATAGGTTGAACAAAGTGAGTGTTAAGCTGTTTAAAAAATGGAATATTAGCAATAGTCCAACTCCATCGTTCAGTCCAATTACGAAGGTGGAATTGTGCCCAAACAACTTATACAAAAGCTGTGTGAGACAAAACATACAAATTAAGCCCTTGGCAGTTTTATTTTATGTTGTTGCAAGACCCTTCACCTGGTGGAATTTGACCCATGCAAGACAGCCTATATGAAGGCACCTTACACATATGCCTCTTAGGGCATGTTAAGTGGACAAGGCAAGTCTGTACACAGTAAGGCACCTCTGTATTGGACCCACCTCAGGCTTTCTGCCCAGTAGGCCCTGCACAATTGTACTGGACCCACCATGTGCTTTCCACTGCAGTAAGGCCCTGACAGCTGGGCCTTACCCTACTTGGAATGCTTAAGGGCATTGGAAGGCATGACAAAAAATATTGACTAGTAGTGGCCATGTCAATATAACAAAAGAGAGATAGACATTGCTCCAATAAGGCTAAACCTTGGTCTCTTGCCAGAAACTCGCAAACATAATTTTACAATCTAGAAGCAACATCAAGACTCAGTTATTCATGGCGTAGTAGGCAGGTACTAAGAAGGCAGGGGGCAATTTAAAAAAGTATTCAATAGCATCCTCATTCAAGCTGCATTAAAAAAGCCATGGAAAAAGACCCCATGGCAATCCCGAAAGGACCATAAAAGAGCTGCAAAGATGTGGCAAAGGAACAAAAGAAACAAGTCACAACAAGCATCAAGTACTCATCATCGGCAAAGAAACAGTTGTTTTCAACTTCTAAGTGTCCCACAACACACACAAACAAATCAATGTGATTTTATCTAGTTGCACTGAGCAGTGAGTACAATAGTAAAAGGGCTGTGGAATGGGGACCCTGGGCCTCTATATACAAGATCCTATCACATAAGTGGCTCAATTGCAATTGTCCACAAACTGCAGCTTCACTGCAAACACACCTAATTATCTGTACCTCCTTCAATACCTCATGCTAAGTTACCATCATACAGTCCTGAGTTATGAACATATAGATCACAAAATAGACTGCAGACATCCACAAGTCCGTGGAAAAGAAGAACTGTATCCAGATTCTAGACACACTATCGTATGGTCGTCAGCCGTGAACAAATGGATCACAAAAAATAGGTCACAGAAATCCACAAGTCATTTTCTCAAGAACTTCCTCACATGTAGCCCTCCTCATCCATGAACCACTCCTCCGCAAATTCTCTCTCCAGTGTGTCTTCAAGCCAGGTCTCCGCCTGAGACAAGAGAGACGGACTGGTTCTGACCATAAGAAGGCAAAACTCCCGCTCGTTTAGAGCTCCATCGCCATCAATGTCGCCCTCCCTGATCATAGCCCGAAGATCGTCGTCAGTCATGCCTTCAAGACCTAACCACTTCGCATTCTTCTTCAAACTTGCCAATGTGATCTTGTAGATATCAGGGTCAGCAACGAAGCGAAACCCGTTGCAGAGCTCCATGATGAAGTCTTCTTCTTTCAGTCTCTGGGCCATGATCGGCAAGAAGTCGTGGAATACTTCTGTTGTCTGCATATTATTGTTGCAGCACTCTCTTCCCACCATTTTTTTTTCCCTCTTAATGCTGCTTCGAGGCTTGTAAAAAGGCACACTCTCTCTCTCTCTCTCTCTTCACCCTCACCGGATCCCTCTCCTCCAGACAGTCAAAACCCAACAAGCAGAGAAATGCCGGAAAGAGAAGCGCACGACTCCTTCTTCATGTGGACGACGCACAGCCGTCGTAGCCACGTAACAGACCGAAGAAGAAGCACAGAAAAAGAGCAAACCGCACCGTCAGCACCAACAGAACTCAAATGCAAGCAATCGAAAACCAGCAAGAAATGTCCTGAAATGATCACCATACACAATTCTCTCAATTTCTCAGAAAAAGTCGTCATCAGACTCGAGAATCTAAAGGTGAAATGGCACGGAGAGAGAGAGAGAGAGAGAGATGAGTGGCCGACTGAAGCAAGCTCGCTGCTGCTGCTGAAGAGGTGTGTAGCTTCGTTGCAAAATCTCGAGCGCTAGTGACTCATTTCCCGTTTCTATTCTCTTTCTTTGCCTGCCACCCTAAAACCCTAAACCCTAAACCCACAGAAGGACTGGGTGAGTGAGTGTTGTTGCTCCCCTTTGTTTCCTGTTCGCCAGCTCAGTCCAAAACGGTGGACGAAAGCTTACGTCCGTCCAAAACCGGGGGGGGACAATCAAGCTTTTGTCGACAAATGAGCGTGCTCCGTCGTTGCGGTCCTACGATTATTGGTAGTTAGCAGACGGAGACCGGGGAACGGGCCTCATGAAACTGCGTTGCTGTTTCCTATTGCCCGACTGCGTCGCAGGGACCCGATGCCTGCCCTAGCAGAAACCACGTTGGTGTTTCCTATTGGCCGACTGCAGCGCACTGCGCCAGAGCCACGTAGTCTGGTGACCCGGCCCGTGGGGCCCAAGTCCGCCTCGGGCAGCCTTGCTTGGCAAGCTTCGACACTAAAATTATATTATACAATTTTGTAGAAATATTGTAAATTTCCCCAATTTTTATTTTTATTTTCCCAACGAGCACAATTTTGTGAAGGAAACTAAAGAATCTTTTTGAGAATATTCTATTATCGGCATATAATCTTCGAGATTTATTAATTATTCGAGATTTATTAATTATTTTACAGACATGTGTTGAATCTTGCCCCTGTACCAGTCAGTGTGAGTTAAATAATAATAATAATAATAATAATTTGTTATGTACCTGGCGTTGCAATCATCATAAGCTGATGTAGCCAAATATGGCTATTATAAATATGAAAGTAAAAAATTAGACATTTTTATATATTTCTGGGCTACCTACTTGAACCATGCATAGAAGGAATCTGGCAATTATAAAGAAGATTTTAATCAATTTTGGCGATTATTTATTCCAAAAATCATTGGATTTGTGACCTAAAACTTCCAAAAATTTGCAATACTGAGAACTTTTGCACACCAAAAGGGCTGCCTGGTACCAGTGTTTTATTTTTTCAATTTTAGTGATGTAGCTGAAGTGCCAATCATCCATAAGCGAATTTAGCCAAATTCGGCTATTAGCAAAATATGAAAGGAAAAACTAAAAACCTCATTAAATATTTTTGGCTACCTACTTGAAACCCAAGTAGAGAAATCTGGCAAAAAATTTAAGATTTGAATTTGCAACAGAAAATTCCCAAATTTTCACAACAGTGCGAAAATACCGCACATCCTCCACATGTAAGCTGCTTACAATTTTTTCAAGTTCGATATTTTTTTAATAATTTTTATAATTAATAAATTAAATAAATTTATAAATAAATTATAATAATAAATTATAATAATTTTATTATTTAAAATTTATCATATTGAGAATTTGGAAAATTTTATCAAAAAAAAAAAAGCAAAATTAGTTGAATTTACACTAGGAGAAAAAGATTCCAAAATTATCTCAATTTCTTTGGATAAAAAAATGGCGAAAATTCCACAGAAAAAGACACACTGATTCAGCTATTCACCAGCTATGTAATATATGAAAGCTACAATGTCTGTCTGTCTGACAGGGCAAGGCAGGGCGGGCAGACATTTTCAGTTACTGGCCGTTATCTAGCAGCGCCAATTCGAAACAGGGCGAGGCAGGGCAGGGCAGGGCGACAGGGGCAAGGCAGGGCGGCCAGGCAAAAAGATCTGGGAAATTTTTAGGATATGGTTTTCAGGACATGGTTTTCAGGACTTGGGATCTCAACTTTGGGGCCTGGGAAATTTTAGGATATGGTTTTCAAGACATGGTTTTAGGACTTGGGATCTCAACTTTGGGGCCTGGATTTTCACACTCGCGATTTCCAAGATCGAAACCTGAAAACTTTTAGGACGTGATTTTCAGGATGTGGGATCTCAATTTTGGGACTTGGATTTCACACAGGGGGCTTCACAGTGGCCTTCAGCCATGGGCACCCACTAGTATATGTAAATAGCCCAAGGCCTTGGATGACAACAATCTGAATCCCAAGAGTTGAAACTCTTATGACTTGTGAATGATTTGGAATGGAAGTCAAATTGCAGTTTGCAATTTTTATTTAGTTCATGGAACCCGAAACCATAGAACCCTAAACCACCTACACTAATACCTTGGCAACTTCAACATGCGTCTTATGAATTGTTTTTTATTTTTTATTTTTTTTCAGTCAACAAAATTAATATTTTTGAAGACTGGATATCTTCCTTGACAAAAGCTTTTCTATGAAAATTTTCTTTGAAAATTTCAACATTTCCAAAAATATGGTATTATAATGTTGAAGCTATGCAAAAGTGTTAGTGTCAAAGCGTAGAATTGTCTTTTTGAAAGTTTTTGAATGTCTAAGTTGTTGAAAATGTAAAAACTTTTACAACAATACAAGATACAACATTTTGAAAATTTCAACATTTCCAAAAAATATGATATCATGGTGTTGAAGCTATTGACAAGTGTAATTGTGTCTTTTTGAAAGTCTTTGAGTGTTTAAGTTGTTGCAATTATAAAAACTTTTTCAACAATACAAGATACAACAAGATACTTTAGCATAAAATGTTCATATTATAAAAATGTTTTCTGTGAATTTAGTTTTTTAAAAATTTCAACATTTCCAAAAATATGATATCATGGTGTTGAAGCTATTGAAAAGTGTAATTGTGTCTTTTTGAAAGTCTTTGAGTGTTTAAGTTGTTGAAATTATAAAAACTTTTACAACAATAGAAGATACAAGTTACTTTAGCATTAAATGTTCATATTTCAAGAATAATTCAAAAGTAAACAAGCAACAAATATAAGCTTCAATTTTGTACAAATGTATGTGAAAAAAATATGCAACATAGTTGTACAAAGAAATAAATATATGTATCTATATGGTGGGAATATGAAATTTGAACTAACTAGTGGATACTACCAAGTTATTATGCTATGCATCTACAATCTCCATCACCCCTAATTATTGTCTCATATCTTTTGTCACTTCCAATCACTCAGCGATTAAGTGAAATTTATCAAACAATGTAGCTAAAACATAAAATTCAGTGTTATCATTTATTCTTGATTATTTTTGGCAATAATTAATCATCTTCAGCAAGCTACTTTTGTAAGAAAGAACTGAATCACTTGCTTCATTGGTACATACCTTTCAATAATTTGCGTACTTTCCCTTCTTCTCCAAGCTCAACAAACTTTTTAGGTTGATTAATTTCTTCCCTCAACTCTCCATGCAAGAAAGTAGTCTTGACATCAAATTACATGAACTCTAAGTGTTCAGTTGAAGTTATTGACAAGATAGTCTAGACTCCATATGCTAATGAACTATGTACACAATCAACTCCATAGACTTGCAAAGAACTCTTTGCTACATGCTTGGCATTGTACATTTCCACAATTTTATCTATCTTGGGTTTAACTTTGAATACCCGCTTACATTTTATTATGTTATTCCCTAAAAGGAGAGTCACAAGCTTCCTAGTTTAGTTTGCATGTAATCATTTTATTTTCTCTTGCATAACCTCTTCTCATTTCTATTTATCAATTGACAACATGGTAGTTTCATATGTTTGAAGCTCATTTGGTACTCCCATCAACTCCATCAAATTAACAAAGCTAGATGATCATTCTCCCAATTATCAAAGAAAATTGGTGGTTGTCTTGTTCACCCCACATGAACTCCTTCTTGAGGAATGTTCATGTCATTGGAAAGATCAATCTTTGAATTACTTGCTTGATTAATCACTGCATGTTTGCAATGTGTATTGCTCTTGCATGCAAACAACATGTCTTCAAGTGCACTATCAAGACTAGTTACATTCCCATTTTTGGAAATTCAATTTTATTTCTCACTTTATTCTCTCTCTAAGTTAGACTGTGGATCCTCTCAAGTTCATGTATGTTAACATTGGTTCCTTCTATCACGACAAATTTTACTTGTACTATCAACATCTAATACCTTGATGGACAAGACATCTCTATTGATGATTTTTTTTCTATCTACAATATTCCAAAGAAGGTAAGCCTAACTGACTCAATACTATAACCTAGATATATCCATCTAATGTTCTTTGAAACCAACTTTACTTCAGTTCTTTTGGCACATGTGCATAAACAATGTTACCAAATACTCTTACATGATTCAATTAGTTAGGCTTCACATCACACCAAACTTCTAAGGGTTGACATGGTTACCCAACAATGCATCAAAATAGATCCAAGTCTACGATGCCATTTTCTTGACGATGCTCTTCCAATATGTTTTAAAACTTTGAGCAGGGCCACAACTTATATAACCTTCCATTGCAAATAGCTTTATCAATGACCTTACTTGAATGAATCAACCTCAACCAACAACGAATGATTTCAATGGTTTCAAACTTCAATTTTGAATGACTGATTTGTTGTTAGCTATTTCTACATGATTAGTTTCTTTATTCCAAAATTGATGCAATGTGAGCATCAATAGTAGATAAGCAAACAAAAATGATGAGATGTTCAAAGGCATCAATCTTTTCAACCATTACCATGGCCTTTACTGCAGTCATTGTGAGATGTGGCAAATAGAGAATTTTTTCCAAAAGGAGGTGCATTACATGCTACAAAGGATATGAAAATTTATCACAAAAGAACTTCAAGATATTTAAAAGAATTAGTGCCCAACAAGGCTAGAGAAAGCATGGATGGAAGGCAAACCAACCATAAGAAGGGTAAGATTCTAATAAACATGATCTCATTATTTGAAACAAGGCCAGTGACTTGGGAATTCAAGACTTACCACATGAACTTCTCTTAGGCTTCCCCAATGCTTTCCTTTTACAACCTTTCATCCACAATCGAGCACCTCATGGTTTGGGTAGCACTGCCCTTGTGCAGTCTTAAGTTCATGCTCTATCAGTCACTCCTTGCAACCTTGCTTGAAGACCATGACATTTCTCCACTTCATAAAATCATCTATTGTACTCAATGCATTAGAAAATAAAGAATTCATTCTGGAGACTCAAATAAGAAAGACGAGAAAATTCTCATGTACTGAGCATTTGTTAAAGTGGAGAAGGCATTACATCTCCTAGAGCCAAAAAAAAGTTGGTTCATGTGTTGTGCAAATGAGGTTGATGTGTCCCAATGCCCATACCAGTTTTGTTCAAACACTCATCACTCATTCAAGGCTTTATTTAAGGCCAAGCAACATTTAATTCAGACAAAACTCATTGCTTATTAAAAACATGTAGCTAAAACCAGGTTTTGACAGTGTACAATTTAATGTCAATAATGTCGGACTAGAGGTGAAAATTTCAGAGAATCAAACATTTCAGTGTTGCATTGTGACTGTCATAAAGCTTCCAAGTTCATAATGAACACATGGGTTATACTGGGCTGTGTCTAGAGGGAGCTTTTGACAAGGCTCAGGACTGAGTTATCAAGAGAAAGACACATGGATGGAGTGCTGGCCCACATACATAGATGCAAGATCTTATGATGGAGCTTAAAATCATAAATCATTGTAGAATTGTGTCCCTTTCTTCCCCTGTACCATATTCCTGGCTCACACAAGCCTCTCTGTGTCAATACAGTTTCTTTGCTATACTTGGTAGGGGTACTCCAATTCCTACCCAACTCTTTTTGTACAGTAGGTTTATCCTTATAAGCTTCTCTTGATCAATACCTCATCAGTGCCACTGGGAAATCCATGCTACATAGATTTGTTAATGTAGACTGACATTTCACATGCCTAGGTGTAGAGATACCTGTCTGAAACCTCAAAAGATATGAACATATATATCCACAAGACTGCAGAGGAACTCACAATAACACTATGAATGAAAACTGCTTTCAGTTCCAACAAACCAAATAAACAAGACAAAATTAAATGCGGTCAAAAACTTCTGAGGGCCAACCACTTAGTATCCGTCCATCAACTTCATGAAAATGACCAAATGCCCTTTACTCCCCACTGGAATTATCAGCTCCTGACAGTGGCTGTTGACAAGTATATTGTAATATTGCTCCAAATGTTGAGCAAACAATTGTACAAGAATTTGTGTCCTGATTTCTAACACAATTCCCAGAAGCAACAGGCAGATTTAGAGGTGGGTTATTGAGGACATCATATGCACCTGGAACTGTATGTTCAGAAACCCATGGGTATTGATTTTCTTGATTCCCATCAGGTGGATCAGCTCCCCCAATATCCTCCATGATACTTGACTGTGCCAGTTCCACATAATGGGATGATAGTGGAGGTTCCTCTTTTCATGGTTTCTGTACACCACCTTACCAAAGTTTAGAACACTCCAAAATTGTAAATCCTATCTATTAAACCCTTTGTGATCACTCTCAGAGGGTACACACAGATATTTGACATCAATCAATCAGTGACATACATTGGATGTGAAGTGCTACTACCTTCAGCTGTCTTGCCAATTTTGCACATATCATGCATCCCAGCTGAAAGAATGACACCTGCTTGGAACAATGAAGCATTGTCAGAAATTGTAGACACACACTGACTTGAAACTGATACTCAAAAAACACAGACTTTGACAAAAACATCAGTACACTTAACAAACCTTTAGGGAAAACGGTAAACATGGTACCATCTTATCTGAAGCCCACCTAGAACCAACATGGAATGATGAAATTTGTAAATAAGGGTTCTGTGGATACAGAGAATAGGACTGCTCATTTCTTACCCAAAGTTCCAATGGTCAGAGATCTTTGGTATTTTGCAAAATAGCCTCATCACAGCTAAGAGCAAAATAGACATGAAGGGCATACCAGCTGCTGCCTTACCCAGAGACATGTGTTGAGGAACTGTGACCAAATGAGCATTTGTTGTCTTGTATCTGAATGCAGGAAAGCAGGCCACAAAAATTAGAGGCACACATTCATAGGTCCAGAGCAGCAGAAAAGGAGCCCTGAAGTCTTGAAGAAACATCAAACTCAACACAAAATTCACATTCTACATAGCTGCAGAGCTTAGTCTTGTCAAACAAAATAAAGTAGAGGTGGTTCTTTACACCAGATCCCACAAACGGAAGAAAAGATTCCTCCTGAGCTCAAACAACACCAATCCTGAGAGAATCCATGAAGCAGACACAGGTCTCAGACTCATTTGTTTATCCAACCTCTGGTGAGGCTGTGTTAAGGGTTGAAATGGCCTACTCCCTTTTGCAGAAGATTAATGCCATTCTTTTCCATTTCACACCAGATTGATGTTTTGCATACCTGCCAAAGTCAGACTCCTTAGTCCAGAGCCCAATGACTGAAGGGATTGTACTCCATATGGTGACAGGAACACTCCACCCACAAGCTACTAGCGCATATTGCAGTACGCTATATCTCAATACATCTTTCCAGACACAGCAGTTCCAGGTCGCACACTGTTGGCAACAAAAGGCACCAGCCTCTTATAGTCTCGTTTCCTTCCTGAACCATATGTGTCAAGAACACGACCAAGAGCAAGCTGTGTATTTTGCAGTGCAGTCTCCCTGCCACAATCAGCTTGCCAAGTCAGTGAAATAGGGAAAATGATCCTATAGCATTTGCTAATTACTGCAATGATTGATATTCATATACATTCATAATGGCTTTTAGACCCAATCTAAAGAAAAATAAGAGACAGAAAGTCCAGCCTGCTCTCAGAATGCTGTGCCAAATACTTACATTATGAATAAGAAAAAAAAGAGTGTGTACCTGGATGGGAGGACATCAGCAGTAGCAACAGGGCTATTTCCAGCAGCAGATGGAAGAGGCCCACCAGAACCAACCCATGAATGTTGAAGTGGGCCACTGCCACTTCTTGACTTAAAAGAGCTTTGTGAAACGAGAGCTGATGCAGGTCTTTGTGGACTATTAATATGCTCATCATCAGGGCGGCGGTATGTTGCTGGTGCACTAACAGTTCCCCCATTCTCTTGTGGCCAGATGGTGGGAACTGACTCCACCTGGCTGTTAACAGTGCTGCAGCTCTGTAGTACTGCCTCCAACACATTCAAGGCCTCCCCACAGAGTGGACTCTCCACCAGTTGTGAGACAGCAGCATACACCTGTCACAGTAAGGATTCAATTATAGTGACTTGACCACCCTCACAAAAGAATTCATGGTGGCAGTCTTGAGTAAGAACATGCTAACTTATCAATAGCTTGCTGAGGACCAAACTAATTCCAGTAAAATGTGACACAATATGGCAACAACAAAAGTTCACATGCAAGGACTGGCAAGGTTTTTGATTATTTCAGGAACTAATGAGCAGTTACCATCAGCTGCCATCCCTGATCTCTTTGTTACTGTAACAAATATATGCTTTGAGGTAGCCATGTACCCTACCTGTGGGCTCTTAGCACTATCCATGGGTGTGTGCTGCAGAAGAGCCCGAAGCATAAGTAGAATCACACGTTGATACTCAACAGGCCCTTTCTCCAGCAGGCGAAGTAAATGACCAAATGCTAAGGCCGAATGCCGGGGGAACCACTCTACACACAACAGTGGCGCTATGTGATCCAACAGATCCTCCATGGTGGATTTCCAGCCTTCAGCATATGCTAAGAAGACACTTGCTAAATCATCCAGCATCTTTGCTGCACACCACTGTGAAATGTTTGCTGCAACAGACCGAGCTTTTTGCAATTGCTGCTGTAGTGGTGAGGAGTAGATGCCCCCAGAATTCTCTCCTTTCCACAATTGCAGGCACAGCCATGGCAGCAACCCAACAATGTGCATCAACAAACGTGTATCTGAGTCTCCAAAGATTCTGTCACAAGAATGCAAAGTGATTCGAGAAAGAACTTCAATTGCTGAAGCATGACTGACTGTTGACATCAGGCCCTTGAGCACTAGGGGTTGTACACCGTCAAATATGGGTGCTTTCTCCCCATCACTACTTTCTTCTCTTGTCGAGTCAAAAGCCTTAGTATCAAACCCTTGCCTTGCAAGAGATTCAAATGTTTTACCAGCAATAAAATCAAATCCTTTGGAATCCAAATGCCCTAGGTCTCGATCCTCTTGCTCATTATCAAATTCACTACGTGGCATACTTGAAAGCAACACATTCTCTGCTGTTTGGTCATCAAAGGAAAGTCGATCAATGACTCTGGCAAAGAGCTCCAAGACCTGGGTGTAGACATGCACAAAGTCTGTATGCAGCATTGCTACACAGCCCCAAAAGACCTGGGGATACAATATCACTTTCTCGGGTTCCATAATCTCAACCATCACCTGCAATTTGCAAATAAAACTTCCCATCAGAGAAAGCTATCTTTATATCTAGAACCTAACTCATGATTTGTCTACCTGATACAAACAGCTTGAGTACACAAACATAAGGGATAATGCACCTGGAGTGTGAGCAAGATCTCCATCACAAATCCCAATACTGGTTGTGTGGGATTGCTAAAGCACCGATGAAGGCATCGGAGCAGAGACACACAGGTGTCACTGGTCACACTGGGGCGGAGTGCCCTGTATATTTGATGTGATCTGCACGCAATGTGACGGGTTGTACACTCCATCGCCCATTTCAGGGCCTCTTCTCCCCACTTTTCCCGCAGATCTCCCTGCAAGGACAATGGATGTTGACATAAGCGATGTCAAGAATCAAATTAATTTCTTCTTGACTAGAACACAGGGTACAAAGACTACTTCTTGCAGCCATAAAATGAATCCAAGGTATCGCCATTGGCATTGCATGGACACTTCTATCCATTGAATACAATACTGGAGGTGTGCCAAGTCTCTAGGGCAACAACATCAAACACAAGCTACATGTTCACAGACCTGGAAGAAGATGGCATCCACCACACTCAAGACCAATGCTGATAAGAGAGAAGCACTCGACAGCTCTGTGCAGGTTAGGCTCATGTCTTCATTTTCCCACATCATGCTGCTCTTCTTTGACTGAACATACTTAATAAGACTAACAACTTGTTGTTTATATTCACCATCACCATGGTCCCCGGCATCATACAGTTCCAGGTGGCGACCTGCGAGAGAGTAAAGCAAATTAACGAGCAACTGCTGGCAGTGCTCCAAAACAATATCTTCTGAGCTGTCCATTGACACAAAAGTTACATGGAAGAGTAAAGGAAGGTGGCCCCGAAAATCTTCATCATTTTCATATGCAATCTCAGCAAGAAGAATCAGGGCAATGTCAGCACGTGAGAGCCAATGGTGGTGGCCTTGCAAGGTTGACTGCAAATCTCCAGCACTTGCAGCAGGGACACTGGAGCGCATGTCCTCAACTGAATTAGGGGTATCAACAAAGTAGTCACCACTATCCCGTGAGAGGTGCCGACTCTTAAGGCTCCCTGTAGAGGTTCGAACACCCATAAGGGGGCCTGAAAGAGTCATCAAAGGTCCAGAACCTGTAAAAAGTTGGCCAGATCGCCCTGTATGAATAGGGTATAGGGGATCTGCCATTTGATTCAATGGCCCTGACGTGCTGCGCCCTGTGGCAGTGCGCCAGCTCAGGTTACCACTCACATTCCGAATAGCACCATCCACAGAGCTTCTGACTAGTAAAGGAGACATATGAGGCAGAGGCTCCATGCTTTGCAACGGTCCTTGAGAGAATTCAAGGACTGGTGTACTATTGTCATTATCAAATGGAGCATCTGGTCGCTTCATTTGCTCAGGTGGGTCCTCTAGCATGCACTGTGCCAGCTCATACACCAAATGATCGATAGTTTGCTGTGGGGAAATGCGAGCAAGGTAAAGGCTTATGCGTTTTGCTACGGAGAAATATGTGGCAAATGCTCCACTGATCTCACCTGAAGCATTAGAGTCACAATCTTCAATTCCCTTTGTAATCAAGAAATTAAGCACTGGGATAATGTTGCGCCATTTTGTGGCTACTGTGCTCCATAACTTCTCAATCTCATCAGGAAACTGGTCACCATGTCGCCAAGTCACATAATACAGGCTCTTCAGCAGACGCTCACTCCAACCAGAGTCCCACAATGTACCAAAATTCAGATTTTCAATCCATGGGGCCATACATGTGAGAACCTGGTGCTGTGCAATGATGTCAACTGCATCCAGTTGTCGTTGCATTATCTCCTCACACAAGAGCTCACTTAATTCAGGGTGCTCCTTGGCAAGCTTTGCTGAGAGCTGGTATTGGAATTGCTGGTATGAGTCTGGAAGGCTTCCCACAACAGCAGCCCTGTAACGCCCTGCACCTTCTCCCTCCTCGGCCCATGCACGAATGGACAAAGTCTCCAGCATTTGCAAAGCATCATCTCGAATTTGTCTTGATTGATCAACTACTTTGTATAAAATAAGACTAAGCAGACGCTGAATGTCACACTTTGGAACTTCCTGTCGCATGTAGACTTCAGCTAGAACAGTGAAATAACCATCTGCTATTGATGGATCTGATGAATAGCACTGGAACCAAGACAATCCAAGAATTAAAACAGGAAATCACCTAGTGCACAGAACAATCACAGAAACAAGAAGAGGGGACAATTCTCTCCTTTTAACAGGTTGGTAGAACTCCAAAGAGAATGCTTTCAAACTTTGGGGGCTCATGGGGATGTGATCTCAGGATCATGTGATACACACACAGAGAGAACTTGCCAAGCTGCAAAATTTTAATTTACAGCTGAAAGATGTCCATATCAACCCAGTCTTGGGTATGGAACCCTCACCTGGTCAATGCATGCAGGGAAAAGGTCCAAATTGCTTTGTAGCAGATTCATGAGGGCAGTCTTGGCAAGAAGCACACGTGATGGGCTTCCACGTTGCCGGTCTCGACCAGCCCCACCTCTAAGTCCCTCTAACACTCCAGTTATCCCAAACTTTGTGTGGACAGATATAGTTCGTGAGTCAGCTGGTGAGAAGCCAACTGGAACCCTCCCTGCTTGATCCAGAAAAAGACCATTGATCCAAGACACAATCCGCCCACTCATTTTACGTGCATTATCATCAAAACAAGGGCCATAAAGAAGTGCTGCCATAGCATTCATGGCCACCCACTGGATGGCATCCACATGCTCATTGATTTCCCTCTCCACTGTCATTTTGTCCATAGAGTCTTTGTTTCGCACACTTTGTGCTGCTTTGTACCGCTCAATCTCTCGACGGTAATCACTTCCCCCATCTTGACTCCATGGACTAGTTGTGTCTTCACACCATGATGACAAAAGATCAAACAATCGCTTGCGTGTGCGCAGATCAAACCTGAACCAAACACATACAGTGATACAAAACCTGGTAAAACATCACTTGAGAAAGTTTCACCAAGAAGACCCACCTCTGTTGTACAAAAGATTGAGCTTGTAAACACCAAGCAATCAAACACAATATCCCAGACATGACTATAACTCTCAATGATGCTTGAATACTGTTTCAGAGGTCCAGGATAAGTTCTATCAGAAATTTTTCCAATACCTCTCAGAGTGAGCCTTCACCATGTCAACTGCGAGGCACCTTAACACACATGCAAGTGAATAACGTAATGGTTGTATGTCTTGGAAATTTTCAGGAGTGGCAGATGACACCTGGCGTGCAGTTTCCTCAATGAATCGCAGAAAGTGCATACGCAGGACAGGTCGTTGGGTAAGTGTACCCTGCCAGACATTCTCACCCACCATGCGATAAACATCTGCTACATGCACCCTGATATCCTCACGACGCAGCTTCTGGCTCTGCAAAAGTAGTTTGAACGAAAGTAAGAAGCTTTCCCATCAAGAAACCTGTGTCAGTTGTTAAATAGCAATCAAAGTATGTGGACTTTCTTGCATCATGCAAGCATGCAACATAAATCACCAAAGAACAATCTGTTAATAATCAATTTTCAGTCTGCAAACATGAGATAAACTGAATGTAGCCACCTTTGCAGGACAGCAGAAATTGGTGTTAGGACACAGCTTGTTGTACAAGAGCACCCAATCAAGGAGCACCATAGACTCCAAAGCAGCTTTAAATAGACTTCTAACTAACCCTACACGTTGAACTATCCAGAGAAAAGCAGACACAAAGGAGATCAGTACTAGAACAGGGAATACTGACCTTCCACTTGGGCCTACTCTCCATTTCAGAAGTCAATTCCTCAAGGAAGGTACTGAGTTCGCTCAGCATTAGCTCACAAATATCCAGACTTGAATGTCCCAGAGCCAGTGTTGCTGCATACTGCATCCTCACAAATAAATGTCACAACCTCCATTCAGAAAGTTACACCAAAATGGTTTGAATGGAACAAATCAGGACAGTATAGGAAGTGGAAGAATATTTTGGGAGTTCTCATATTTAACTCAAAACTGCTAAGATGCTCTGTCCTGTTGTGCACTGTGCCATTCACAAGGGAGAGAGCTTACAATCTGCCCATCATTCCCTGACTTCAGGTAAGGAAAGACAAGGCGGAGTAAATCCTTCACAGACTGGATGCCACCATCACTGCTGTCCTCAGGTGGGCATGAGCAAGCAAACATTGAATATATGTGCCACTGGTCTAGCTTGCTGTCACTGTCATTTGATTGTGTTGCCTTACCACCCAGGTCGACAGGTGTTATCTGTGCAAGCCTGGTGATCACTTCCAATCTGCCAAACTCGCGACATGCATGTTAGCATCCTACATGTTCTGTTTTGGGTAAGTCAGCTCATCATGGCTGAGACCATTGAGTTTTTCGTGACAAACTTTCACTATTTTGTGAAATATCATCTAAGAAGAAGCTGGAAAAAGATGTTTTCTCAGAGTAAAATGTGGCTTTGAGTCAAAGTTCTTCACCAAAATTTGAAAATGAAAAAAACAATGGGTGAGACATGGAAGTGTTCCTCTAATTTTTATGAAAGATATTCCCCTACCAGTACTCTAAGTCGAACTCCCCAAAAGTATGCACACACCAGGGCAGAAACAGGATAGTCAGTGATTTATCTTATAGAGATTCTCAAACAAAGAGATTCAACAAGCCCACCTGGCTCCCTGTATTGCATTGGGGCAGAGTTCTGCAACATAGTTCACCAGCTCACTCAAGCAACGGGGCCAGCGTCCCTTTTCAGGGCTGTCTAGGACAGACTGGAGAGATACATCAGGTGGTGCTGTATCCCATTCCCGTCGAAGGTCATACCATCGCCCAGAATCCCAATAGCATCGTTGCACAATGTCATCCTGGAAATATACAGTGTAAACAATGAGAATACATTTCTCAAATGCCATCCCACACAGTATGTGTAACCTTCAGACTGCATCACAACTTATTCTTACCCCTGTTTCTTCAAAGACATCGATGACAAATGTGGGTGGCTGCACAGATGCCTCCTTTGTGGAGAATCGAGTGATGTCATTTTGCAGAGCTCGTACACAACGCAAAAGTTCAAGAGCTGTACGTCGAATTTGAACATCCACAGAGCACAGGAAGATGAGGCCAACAGCATCCATGCCAGAGGGGTCAAAGTTGCTCCGATCTGAGTCACCTGGACGAAATGTGGTTGATGGTACTGTCCCTGCATTTGACCCTTTGCCTGGCCACCCCCTGTTATTTTGACTTTCATACTCAACACTCTCCTCAGCAATGCAGGCACGCCATGAATGTAGTAACTGGACTAACCGGCCAAGAGATGTGTGTATCAGTAAGGGGAAGTCATCTCGGATTCGCAATATGAAATTGGCCATTCCCCTCATTACAGCAAACCGACTCTGGGGCAAATCCCGCACAGTTCTGAACAGGACTTGAACTGCTTCCTCACGCACACCTGGTTCAATGCTAATTGCATACACAGGAATGATCTCTGTCAACTTTTCAGCTCGCAACTGCTCTGGGATCAAGTGTGGCACACATTTGAGTGCCCACCGAAAAACAAGCCAACCTTGTGACTTTTCTTTTGATGCTGGTTCTGCCATCACAAGCTCTTGTCAGATATCCTCACTCCCTGACAATATCAAAAACTAAGGATAAGATATTAGAAAAAGCTAATGAACAGATGGCAAACAAAAGATCCTAAGATACATGTCCAGCAACTTCAGACCTTCAGCTATGGAACCTGAAAACTTGTCAGACAAAACAAAAAGTCCTTATTTCAAACCCCAAAATAAAAATCTGAATCATCTACACTTTTGACATCCAGAAACAGTGTTGTCAATTCCATTCAAACCTGGAATCTGAGTGTTCAAAACTTGATTCTGCATCTATAATTGATTGGGAAGTGACATATGTTTGACCTATTGAGGTTTTTGATGAAGTGAGCAGGGCATTCCCATAAGTGGCATGGCAGGCCTTGATGATGGATCCCAAGGCTGCTCGGACCTTAGGAATATAGGGGCCAATATCATGCCCTACAAAAGCCATGTCACCACTGAAAGAACCAGTGCTGATGTGTCGACCTTGGTTGGGCAACATTCCAGATGCATATGGCCAAGATGAGGCAGGGGATCCTCGAAGTGATGAGGTGGCAGATGAATGCAAGTCCTCAACTCCAAAGCTATCAGATCCATAGCGATGGTGTGAAGGGTTAGACACAACTGCCAGGAGAGCACGCAAGCCAATAACCTTGGCTTCACTCAGATTCTCAGTACGTAGAAGCTCCAAAATCATGTGGTTCATAGAAAAGTCAAGGTTGCTTTCAGCAATTGTGACACAGAAGTCCACTAGCTTGTCATGCTGCACATCTTGAGTGAGAGTTCCTTTTTTCAGACTGGCTAGCAATTGTGAAGTTATACTGTGGAGGCACACCCAGACTCGATTTTTTGGTTGGGTGTCTGCATAGACATTGAGGTAAAACCGCAGAACTCTGTGCAAACAGTCAAGTGCCATTGATCGATGATTCTTCTCCTGCCACCCCAGAAAGAAAACCGCTCACAGGTGTGCTTTACTAATAAATCCACATATCCAATTAAAAAAAGGATCCCAATGCAGTTGAATAGAGAGACCAAAACAGAGTCCTGCACACAGCTTCACCAAAATAGTAATACAGCAGAATGAAGGAGGGAGTATAAGTCCATACTCGTAAAAGTTTGTACAGTTGCTCAAGATGCTGTCCAAATGAATTATTGAAATAATGTGGATCCCCAAGGCACAGTAGCAAGGTCACTAATGGGTAGCCAACCTGCATAAGATTCTTCAAACCACGTGCTCAGATGACACACCCCTGGTGCATTTGACCACCACAATGTTCAAATATTTGACAGGCAAGCATTGTTTTAGCTAGTCATCAGCAAACGATAGCTCAGCATAGAGTCCATGACTGAAGTAACTTTAGAGAACAGGCCACTCCAATACATCGAGCACACATTATAGAACTCACAATAACGTGCTTGCTTTGCTTATCCATCCACTGAGTGAGTTGGTTCCGAATCCGAAGGACTGCCTCATACCACAGGGGCAAGGCTTGCTCAACTCCAGAGGGTGGCCAAGCCCCACGGCCCCCTTCAGCCAGGGGCGCAAGGATGCTTGACAACATGTTGCACAAGGCATGGTGCAACTCTGTCTTCTTTCTTGCAGGTGTTCGATCCAATGGGTTTGCCTTTACAACAAATGATGTTGATGCATTGAGCCCACCCAATGTTGTGACCTGAGACAAATCCCAATTATAACAGTGTTACAAACTCATAACATGTGGGGAAATGAGAAGCCTGAATACTGGAGTTTCAACAAAATCAATGAACTTGGATATGCCAGAGCTTTCTAAATAAGATAAGTATGGAACACCAAAGTTCTACAACATATTCCTTGCAATTCCTGTCATTCATCGAGAAGTGGATGTACACAGAAGACAGGGAGGATAAGGAGATTGAAACAGACCCCCAGTTTAAGATATCGCATGCCCTGCATGATACTGAGGGATTCATTCCGTGCAGTACTGGTGTCAATGCGTCGTGAATTGATCTCATTGAAGTATCGCTCTGTCACAGAACTGAATCTGCAAGACCAGTACATACGAAAATTACAGCTCTTCTAAAAGAACTCTAAACAACTGCTGAATTGCACTGTTTCATCTTCACAACACAAGCTTGTAGGTAGTCAGATTAATCATCTAGACTTACAGTTTGCAAAAAACCTGCAGAGAAACAAAAAGCACATCCAGAAAAAGATAAGAGACCTTATCCTTGAGAGGGCACCAAGCAGCTGTGCTACAAGATCAAGTAGAAGCCCTCGAAGGTCTACCAGTGACGGATACTCAGTGTGGTTCACCACTCTGGCACATGAGCCCATGAAGTAAATGTCAGACACTGGTACCAACATAACTTCCTTGTTATGAGACATGCAGGCAAAACAAGGAGAGAAGCCTAAACACATTCATGTAGTAGAGTTCAATCTAATGACAACAGTAGAAGAACAAAAAGTTACCTGTCGGCATTAATAAGCCAATCAAACACAAAATTCTCCAATCCTTCCCACAGCTTTTCTGCATCCATGACATAGCATCTAAGACCAAGAAAATTTGTGGCAGCATTACCATCAAGAAGGCAAAGATGGGTGCCCCTCACAATACCATCAGACCAAATATAGAGCAACGATGAGGCAAATCAATAGAACAGCTTGAAAGTTCACAATCCAGTGTGACATGTGTTCTCAACAACAGAGTTGTTCACAAACCTGTAAGACCCTCTTGTGGGCAGCATTCCACAAACCGGATGCAGGCTGAGCAGAAAATGCACTCCACTGCCAGCTGCATTCAAGAAAATGATAGAAACCTCTAATCAGTCCCACAATGAAAAAACATGCCACAACATTCTGCCAATGATATTATAAGATGCCACTTGGTAATGTGAGGGTTTAAGGGAACTTACCTTCCTTTGGAAAGTTGAGGCATCATTTGCTCCCTTTGGAGATTCACTGCATGCCCACAAATGACTTATAAGCACATGGTAAACAAAAATTTGCACCAAAGCTCGTTGGATCAAAAGCACAAGTGGTGCACAAGTCTACAAGTCACCTTTCTCTCCACTTAAGAAGAGCTTCCAGCAAAGGCACAGGTGTATGGTGGGCCACCATAGCCAGGGAGTCCAGCACTTGCTCGTAGGCAGGATCTGATGCTCGTAAATACTGCCCATCCTGCAACCACATTCACAGCTTTCATAAGCCCCTGCTCTCTGTTCCAATCAGCATTCCCAGCCCACACAGTCTTCATACAAGGCAAGCTCAGTTGCAAATGAAAGCTGCTTTCAGTAACTGATCACTAAATTTCGAGCCAGGCCACACAGCAGTCAAAATTCGAAGCTTACCTCAAAAAGGAAACAGATGGATTCAAATCTGGATACAGCAAAGGAAATCTCAAAACCCTATTCTACAGAGTGCTTTAGTTTGTGTAAAGCAATCTTCATGAATGCAGCATCTAACCGTGAAATTCCTGGTAGTGACAATGGATAGGCAAAAAAGGTATGAAGAACCAACCTGGGCTTGAGCAGTATCAATGCGTCGGCGAGCAAGTGGAAGAAACCGCAGTAACAATGCATCAACTATCAGCTTTGCTGCACTCCCCGCCCGCATCTTTGCAGGCCTGGACCTGTATCCACTGAATGCCGAATACTTCCTAGTACTGTACCAGTTAGATCTACTTTTTATCACCACTTACCGGTGCTCTCTATAGTTCAAAGGCATGTCAAACTACCAGCTTTGCTGCATTTCTTCCCCCACAGGCTTTGATGCCCTGAACTTGTCCACTAGTGATTGCTTCCTAGTCCTATACAAGTAGATCTACTTTGTCACCACTTCCGGGTGCTCTCTATCTATATAGTTCCTCGAAGCAATCTCTCACCCACCCTGCCATGCCAATATATCAGTCGTATCGCACATCCTTCTAGATTCTCCAGCACACTCTACATACTCAATACCATGCTCTTCTCGTTACTAAAAAAATTGTGCACCAGCACTGCCTATTCTCCATTTTCCATCTTTCATATATACCGTCTTTCATGATACCGATGTTGATGATTCACCCTCCACCAGCTTCTTCATGTTCTCCTTTTCACGTTCCTCAAGTGGTCCTGCTCCTCTTTTCCTCATCCTCCGCTACTGCTGCTTTCCCCCAAGTGTGGTACATCCTCTCCTTTTCCCTCCCCACCCCCGCTACTGCGGAGGCTTCCCTATACTCCCTACTTGGTGTTCAAAACGTTTGTTGTAATAGTAGTAGTGCTGCTGCTGCTGTTGCTCCTCCTCCTCCTCAGTCGACAGTCGTCGTCGGTTGGTAACCTAACTTGAGAACACACGACTTCGCCCCCCTTGTGTCCATCTCGCACAACTGGTCCCATCATCTTTCAAAGCGCGTTTTAAAAGGGCCAAAAAAAGAAGCAACCCCCAAGTAGTCACCCACTTCGCGGAGGAATACTACTACAACAGCAGCACGACGGACGGAGAGTCTCGCCTCCGCTTTGCATGAATCGAAAGAGGAAAAAGCAAAGTAAAGCAAATGCGAAGTTTTGTGATCGGAGACATCTGACGATGACAGTGCGAGACGAAGAAGAAGACGAAGACGACCAAGGCATCATCCCGAATGATAAATGCCGCCCGCGCCTGCTTCCAGCCTGGCATGGTAGGTAGGTAGGTAGGTAAGCAGGTAGGTAGCAATGCATGTGGTAGGTAGGTGGCCATTCTTCATGATGTACCCGAACTCTCAATTTTTTTTAAAAACTTTTTACCGTCTCTACAACTAACCTAACTAGGCATGTGCTAGGGCATGTGCTAAGGTAAGGCCCTATAACAAATTATGGCACGACTTACCTAAGGTAAGGTCCTATACATAATATGGCGCAACTTACATAACTAGGTATGTTCTAGGGTAAGCCCTCTAAAAAATTGGGCACAACTTACCTACCTATGTATGTTCTAAGGTAAGCCCTCTAAAAAAAATAAGGCACAGCTTACCTAACTATGTATGTTCTAAGTTAAGCCCTCTAAAAAATAGGGCATAACTTACCTAGCTATGTATTTAGGGTAATGCCCTATCTTATATATAAATTCACTACGTCTGTGGAGCTCGGGTCCGTCAAGCCGACCGGGCCTAACTCGGCACTCCCAACCGGTCAGTCGCCCGCCATGGGGGTGTCGGGCCGGTCCGTCACGAAAGGCCGACCGAGCCCGGCGTAACTCTTGTATGGACTACTCGAGCCTGGCCCGGCACTCCCGGTCGATCAGTCGCCCGCTGTGGGGGTGCCGGGCCGGGTCCGTCACAGAAGGCCGACCGGGCCCGGCCCGGCACCCCCCACGGCTGTGACGGAGTCCGGCGTAATTCTTGTACGGACCGACCGAGCCCGGCCCGACACTCCCGGCCGGTCAGTCACCCGCCGTGGGGGGCATTGGGCTGAGTCCGTCACAGAAGCCCGACCGGGCCCGGCTCGACACCCCCACGGCTGTGACAGAGCCCGGCATAAGAGAGCTGTGTGTTTGGCGGGGGAGGGCGGCGATGGCGGGGGCGAAAATCTCATGAGTGAGTAGTGTAAGTTGTTTGTTTTGCTCCAGTGGGCAGAGGTTGCTTAGAACTAGGAACGGTGAACAGCACGGACCCATGGAGAAAAAGAGAATTTAAGGAGGAAAAGTGTTGTAGTAATGAGGTCGGCCAGCAACGGATTTCGTGGGGGACTTTTCAAAAACAATAAATTATAAATTATAAAAAATTATAAAAATAATAATAATAATAAATTTTTTTTTAAAAACTGCTTTGCGCCTTTGTGTCTTTCTCTTGGTTTAAAGAAACCAATGGGGAGGTGCATGTGAGGAATTTGTGTGAGGGTAATAGTGGAGCAAACACAAAATGGCTCATACTCATTACATTCCATAATGCAATGGTTTTAATAATTTGCATGATAGTTAGCTCAAGTGGATTAAGAAAACTTGTCTATCTTTCCATATATGAGCATATCTCCATCACAATACATAAATGACCCTTTGATTAGTTACTTCTTGATGGTGGGGAAGAAGAGCCTATTGAGACCCCCATTGCAACATTTGTATGTTCAAGCAAAAATTGGTCTCAAAATTTTGAGCTTTCTTTTCTAACAATGAGGTGTTCTTTGTGATGATCATCAAGAGTCCTAATTTTTTTTCTTTTTTGTGTTTTTATTGTGTTCATCATTTTTTTTGTTTTTTAGATGTTTTTATGTTTGTGTTTTATTTTCACTTGTGTATGTTGGTATGTGTTTGTGGTGATGGATGTCTTAATGGGATATGATGCAACCAAGGTGAAAAAATGAATCACAAAACTCTTTTAGCTCAAACATATATCGAAATTTATGTTTCAACCTATCTTTTTTTTTCCCCTTCTCCTCTATATTGTTGAAATCTACCTTGTAATTTTTTTGGAAAGGTTGTTAATGTAAAAAGTTCAATTGGAAGTGAAATGCATTCTCCTTTAACTTTTTTTAATGTGAAGTTATGTTTACAAATATTGTTGATGTGAAAATAACGAAACATGATACACATATATTTTAGATATGTTGAAATAAAATTAGTTTATTAATGTCATGACCTCTATCATTTATAATGATCTTGCAATCTAAATACAATTAATTTATATGTAGGTGTATTTACCTATATTTTAGCCTATAGGTAACCTAATTATATAGGCTAGAATAGACCATTTATATACCTATGATAAATTATTAGTTGGTTAACTAATTATTTACCTAAAATACATTGATGAATGTGTATTTAAATAGTTAAATATTAATTATTACAAATACATTGTTGATAATATATAATGAATTAGGTCAAATTTGTAAGGATTAGTTATAATTTGGTTGTAATTATCAATCAAAAATATAGTACATTATAATTATTTTGATATTTTGTATAATTCAAATATTTATAATATGGTTGTAATTATTAATTATAACTAAATAATTAGACATTCATTATTATTATTATTTATTTAATTAACATACATATTTACATTTATTTATTTATTTATTTACTTAATTTATGTATTTTACATAATGATTTAGGAATAATGTTGTGTGTACTAAAAGGCTATAGTGTTGTGTGGACATGAAAATGTTTCTCCCTCCCAAAAGTTTGTCCCATATTGTTTGTCATCTTTTGCAAATGATGAGCAATATAAATAAATGCACCATAAGCATTCAAAACATAAGAAATATTTTTAAAAGGAAGGCCACTTGGGATGAACCAATTGAAAAGGCTCAACCTTAAAGGCCAAATTCAAACTAAAATAGGATTTTCTTACCTAGGTCATCTAGGTGTAAACTCAATTTAGGTGGTGTACATTTAAGCCTAGTAAAGGTCATATCTTAGGTTGCCCTAACCTACTTTAGGCTTTTATACCTAGTTGCTAGTTATGGGTTCTTATACCTAGGTTTAAAAATTAATGTTGTAAGTTCCTAAACATAGGGACTTTAAAAGTATGTTTGTAATTGTAGGTCTAACCTAGGATATTTAGGTTTTATCCACTTTGCATAACCTAGTGGCCAATGTTTAAATGCCACGTGGCATAACCTAACTAACCAATGTTTGAATGCCACATGGTTTAACTTGGGTGGCCATTGTTTAAATGCCACATGGCATTACATGGTCAAAATGGTGGTCAACCAATCAAAAAATAATTTGATTGTTATATTGACTAGTGAAAAATACCAGTCGAAATGACTAGTCAAAATGTCATCTTAAGCTTGGTACATGGCCCAATCACAATGGACATGTTCAAAACATGTACGTAGGGTCTAAAGCCTTGTTGTTCATCACCATGAAAGTAACTATGTGCGATATGCCATGGATTTTGATCTTAATATTGGGGACAATCCCCAAAGGTTTGTTGAATGAGAAATCAGCTATTCATAGGTGAAATGGAATTAGCTTGGGTGGTGGTAGTGTTAATTTTTGTTTTAATCCATCTATTATAGCATTCACCCCTAACCTTCCATCCAAAAGCACATCATCCACCATGTTTTTTCTAACATGCACAACTATTACTAGCATCTGATAGTTTACAACCACTGTAGCAACAATGAATGTGCCCTTAGAGGTAATAACCTCATTGGGAATTAATTGTTAACTAATTGTTGTTAGGTACGTATTGAGATCATGTGTTAACTTCAACAATTAACCAATGGTGACAATAATTTTATTGTCTAGTATTTGCTGTCCCATTTTCTTTTTGACTTCCAAAGTAATTAAGGTTGGCAATACCTTTGGATGTTCCATGGTAGATGGTAACCCCGCCCAATCAGTGGACCAAGATGGGTATAGGACAATAACTACTTCCTACTGCACTTCATGTATTTATTCATCCTTTTGTAATTCCTAAATAGTTTTTAGCATCAATTGCTTGAACTTTTCCCCTTTTTACCAATCATGGGGTTCCTTCCCTTTGAGAGGTTCTTTCTCATGGAAGACTACCTCCTTAGGCGCCTTACTCTTGGTTGTGACAACCATCACCATATCGACAATGGTTTCCTCATTTTTTTTTCACATTAGGTCCCCATGTTGTTGTGTGGTCCTTTGTTTTCTTCCTTGCCATTTATTGAATCTCCTCTTTCCATGGGCAATTAGTGGAAACATGCCCTGGTTGCCCATTAGTATAGCAAGTAAAGGTGTTACTAACAATAATACCTCCTTGTGTATTTCCTCTCTTCCAATTATTTTGTTTGGGTTATTGGGCTGCCACTTCATTAATTACTACCTCATGTTTTTCCTTCAATTTGTTCTTCAAATATTAAGGTTCCAAAAACAATTATTTTCTTGGCAATTAAATTTCTTGCAATATTGACATTCCTTCTCCCCTAATTTGTTGGTGATCATGGCCATTGTGAACAACAACGTCAATAGTCGCCATTAACCAATAGCAATAGCCATTCACCAGTAATGGCAATAACATAACAGCACCAACAACCACTTAATAACATCGATAGAAGCCATTCACCAACATCAATGCCAAACATTCACCAACAATGATAACACCGTCAACACCGACAACCATTCATCAACATAAAAAATAACCATTCACCGACATCGATAATAACCACTCAACAATATTGGCAACATTATAACAACATTAATAACCATTCACTAACCCTTCAAATATTGTTCCATGAATTTAAGTGTGGAATCTTTTGGATCAATGTTGTCATCCTCCTCTTCTTATTTTCTTATTTTAAAATCAAAACTAACTGAAAATAGAGGTGTGGCACCATTCATTTCCATTGCTTCAAGTTGAAATTCTTCATTGAAACTCCTTAAACACATTGTTTTTTCCCAACCTTTGCAAATCATATCGTCCATGTTTTTCACATGTTCCCATGTGTGAAAAAGCCATGCACAGAGCTTTGGTTTTAAAATTGACATTCGGATATCGATTTTAGGATTCTCACTTCCTTCAAGTTGGTTCTTGATTATTGAGCATGTTTAGTAATTTTATTTTTTCTTGAATGCATGTTTGAATGAACGTTGGAAAATAACATCAACATGTTGAAGGGTGTTGGTGAAATTTGTTGGAACAAATATCACATGCACACATGGGTGTTGTTGTTTCATCCAACCCAAAAGCTTTCCACTTTTGTGAACTGACCAACAATCAATCAACCAAACCATCTTTTGGTGTTTTGTCAAAGCAAGTTTTTCCACTTGAGCTACATGATAAGGTTTGAAAATGTGTTCAACAAATTGTTTGGTGGCTTCTAATCTAAACTAGTGGTTGGAACTATAGGTCAAATGGAACCCAAAAGAAGAACAAGTTTTTCTTCTTTTGTTCATGGGGGGAAGTGATCAATTGGTTGTCCCTTAGAACACAATTTGTAAAGGCAACAATGTTCCATTGGTTGTAGATGAGACAACACTTGTGATTTGTCTCTTGTCTTCTATTCCAAGTACTTGGGATCCTTTTATCTCCCATGTTCTATCACCTTTAGTTGGCACAAGATGAACTTTAGTTTAATATGTGTTGATTACCAAACAAGTAAAAATATTATATGCTTTGACAAGGTAAATAACCTTATGTGCCATGGTTGTCCCTTCTTGTTGCCATGTTTTCGATAATTTTCTTGTTGTTGTTGTGGCTATTCTATATGACTTGTTAAGGTGGGTTTTCATGAAATTTTTGGTCCAAAGCAAGATCATTTTGAACCCTTTTTTTGTGGAATCGTTAAGAACTTTAGGTGCTCAACAGTCAAAGATGCCTCTAATGATTGGTTGGATAATTGATGCAAAAAGGCCTTGCCCAACATGTCGCATGTTTTTCAATACATTAATGAGTTCATTTTTCAATTTTGGTTTTGTTTCCACAATTGAAAAATGTCTAGGAAAGGAAACAATACCTCTTGCTATAACTTCTTTCAAATGTGGTTTGAGCTCTCCTCTTGGTGTGAACCATTCATAACGAGATCCTCTACTCAAATTTTCATAAGGACCATTAACTTTTCCTAGCTTTTTATGGAAGGTTTTCAAGTAATGAAAAACATTGGTGAGATCACCATGCTTTTCACAACAAAAAAAATGGAAGGCCAAAAGTGTGGCACAAACCAATTAATGTAAGTAATTCATGTCTTTCTTAATTAATTTGTTAATTTTGAAATTTCACCTTCCTCGTTGTCTTCTTGTTTGATTTCCTTCTTTGTAATCAAAGTAGCTTGAAAAGTATTTTCTTGGTTTTCCAACATGTTGTTTCAAGGTTGTGCTTCTCCATCTCCTTTGAAAGTACCTTTAGTTCTTGAGTTATAACCATTAATCTTTGTTCTTTATCCACTCTTTGAAACATGTAATCTATCATTCTTTGTTGCTTGCCACTATTTGCCATGTTTACGATTATTTAAAGCAATTTTCAAAAAAGAATGGAAACTTGGATATGGAAAAAAAACATCATTTGCAAGCTAAGTTAAACATATCAATGCTAATTTGTGAAAGGAAAAATATTAAAAAAACAAAGATATATTGATGCTTCTAATGTCTAAACAAGAAACTCATGCACAAGATAACATATGAAGAATAAAATGCCAAGTGAAAAAATGGACATTCTTGAATCAAAAGCGCTTGAATGGATGATAAAATAAAATAAAAATGGACGTGTTTTTAACTACCTACTCGAGAAAATTCAACAACTTGCTAAATTTTTTTGAATTTTTTAATTAAAAGGTCGAAAATTTTGATAACTAAAAAAATATTTGTTGATTTTTTTTGGGGAAATAATTGATTATTTCGAAAAAACCAGCTAAACCCTAATGGTAGTTATGATAGTCAAAGAGAGCTTAACATTTCTAATCACAACATTTAGTGTGCCCAATCATTGCATATTCCAAGATGCTCTAAGTGCAACATGAGGAATCACTATTACACGAATCAAATCGCACATGAGGAAAGAATCCACTTTGTCTCTCTATTTGTCATTTTGCATCAAGTAACTTTACAAAAGAAGAAAAAAAAAAAGGAAGATTTCATTGTTCCAAAGTAAGCTCTCTTTTCTTGACAATTTTCTTATCATTAAAAACAAAGAGCCTTACCTTGAAGACTACCATGTTTGTGAAAGCATGACATTTCTTTGCCTTGGGCATATGTGTGTGAAATCATGTTTGCTAAAGTTGTGTAGCAAGGGATGACATTTTTCCATGCGCTATTGAAGCTACATGACAAGGGGAGCCAAATTTATAGATTTTTTTTAATCAATCTCAAGGTTCATTTCTCACATTTTTCGACAAATAAAAATAAAATCATGTTAGGTTTTTAAGAATTATTTATTGTTGCCCTTGACCCAAGGTTATGATAACATATTTGCATATGATGTTGTGATTGGCAAAAGTCATTGCATAATGTAGATTTTATTATAGATTTGCTTGATTGTTCGGTCCTCATGACAAAATTTCACATTGATATTGATTGACTAGATTCACTTACTTTGTCATTAATGGTCTTTCACTTTTAAGTTTATTGTTGAAGCTTGCATATGTAAATAAGTGATAATGGATGTGAAAGATACTGATGCATGCCTAAATACCAAATATGAATGGGGATGTTTTTATAATTTTTTTTGAAAAGGACACTAAATAAATATAATTAATTTTGATTGACCAATCACAATGATTTGTCCATGCAATGGCATTTACACGATCCTCATTATATTCTATCTTGGATTTCATGTTTATAAACAAGGATGGAAATCACTTGCACCCACTATTTTGGATGTGGTAGACAAATTGGTAGAGGAGAAACATGTGAGGTGTGGGTTAATTTGCTTTAAGAAATGTTTTCACACTTTTTTTGAAAATGAACTCATAATAACATTTGTCAACATTTTTAAAATGTGAGATTGAATGAGTTGTATATAATTCTATAATCTTTCCTTGAAAATTAAATCAAAAGAATAATGGATGAAATTTTTTGAACGTTATGAAATATTCGATGATTTTTCTTCTTCTATATGAAACAAATATAACATATACATTGGATGAAATCTTGTTACATGGATTTATGTGTTTCTCCATATAAAATTAAGTATTTATTGTTTGGAATATTGATCCCAACAATAAGAACATTTTTTTTTTATTGTAATTTTTTTATAATTATTCATTTTAGTCATTCTTTAACCTCCCATTAGTCATCTTTTCATTTTCATAGGAGATTATAGATTTCTATTGGTTTGTGAACAATTGTTAGGTCCTATTATCCATTTTAATCAACTATTTTCATAGTGAATTGGTTTATTTATCACAAGCATCCATTATGTAGACCTAATTGATAGGCTTGCCTCACCAATTTTGTAATTTATGTTTTATATTGTAAAAGAGCAATTCCATTAGTAGTAGTGATAGATTGGCCTACAGGTTACATTTTGGATGATATATACAACCATTTAATGACACATAGGGTCCAAGAGTGCTCATAAACATGCACATCATCTAGTGCTTATAAAAGGCTACATATAAATCACTACTCTTCATTGGCCAAGGTGATTGCAGCAGTGCAAACCAGTGCAAACGGAGGTTGGGGTGTTTCGGAAATGCCTACTGTAATGCTTTGAGTGAAAATGTCACGAGAAAGATCTACTATCATAAAATTCGTGATGCATACATATACAGTCAAGCCAAGCCCTACTCCACTCAAAGAATTTAATCGATGCTAACGGGACACCATAGCTCGAAACTCCACTAATTCCAACTACTCCCAACGCTTTAGGCTCAATTCAAAGAACTATGTTCTTTGAGCTTTCTCTCTCGCTTTATACCCTCACTCACCACTTGAAGGTGGGTCCTACCAAAAGAACCACTTTCCTCTAACCCTAAACCTAGAAACCCTAAGTAGGCACTACTTGCTACCATAGCACACTATATGTTATGGCTAACACACATATGATCATGACACTTGGCCTATGGCCTAAGGGGCCCATTATTTCAGGAACAGCCTAACCCCGGGGCATTAGGTACCCTCCACCTTTAGGATAGGTAGCTGTGTCTTTCCAGATTCAGAAAGAAAAGAAAAGAAAAGAAAAAAATATGTAATATTTTAATAATTTATTTTTAATGAGAGTTCCGAATTTCCTCGGAACTCACGACTATATGGATGTAAAATGGCCCATTTATGGACGATAATCACGTCGATAGTTGATGATAACTGCGCTTCTTCATCTGTGGATTTGAGCTTTCTGGATTTGCAGAGTGTCTGTTGCTGCCGCTGCTGTGAACGCTCAGAGCGCTCTGCCATCGCCGCTGAGCTCACACAGCTTCCAAGAGCATTTGAACGTTGAAGGAGTGGGGACAAGTCTTGTTGTTGGAAGGAAAATTCTAGACGCAAGGAGTTGGTAGGGGAGGGAGGGAGGGAGGGAATGGGCGACTCATCATCAGTGATGATGGTCGACGAAAAGGCGGGAAGTCTTCTCGATAATCTTCGCGACTTCTCAAGGCAAGATCTTGCAACCCTCATTTTGTCGTAGGATGATGAGCACCATGAACTCCTTCGTTGTCTCATCTGTAAAATTCAAATTCCTTTGGGCAGATCGAGTGTCAAACCTGCACATTAATGAGGCGTCCTCCTTTAGTGCGCCGCGGTTTGGGTGGTTGTAGTCTAAGATCGGGTTTTAGGGTTTATATCTGCAGTCAGGTACAGGCCTCTGTATTTGCGTCTCGCAGTTCAGTTTTGGTTTTGTAATTGCGCTTGCATTTAAGGGCATAGTTCAAGTCCTAAACCCTAAAACCCGACCTTAGGGTTTGCATTTTTTGTAAAGCCTCGTTGATGCAATTTGCTGGAATCAAAATATTTTTCACTAACAGAGAATTTCTGGGAGAATAGATACTATACAGGGCATCCACGAAAACCTCAAATTTCAAGGGTGATAGAGTTTAAGTCAGAGCGGCAATTTGTTGAGCTCCTTCATGAAGGCCATCCAGTGGTTGTAGCGTTCACTCTCAGGTAATGCTTTTCTTTGCACATTTTCTACTGCCGCTTTTCTTTCCAAGACCTTATGCTAGAGGTGGTGATGGTGAGAACATTGTGAAGAAGAGCTTGGGACCATTTTTGTAGCACTGAATATCATAACAAAGGAATGTGAGTTTCACAGATGCCAATGGACACAGAGATTCGATCGAGTGGTGGAGGATGCTGCTGCTGAGTGGTATCCACACATCAAGTTTATGAGGGTATGTCTGGGACACTATCTCTTTGTAGACAGTTGAACGTCTGAGTTCAGTATGCAATCCTCACAGCACACAAGCACCCAAAGAGAACCATGTTCAATGAACCAGGAGCAACAAAACTAGGTTAATCAGAGAATGTTAACTGCAACCTCTCTTCTGCATAAGTGATCTAATGATGTTAATGATTAAACCAAGAGTTCAGATGCTTATTTTTCCTTTTTTTCTGAAGCATGCACCTTTTCTGAGCAAAGTAGCAAGTTCAGTGGCAAAATATGCAACATCTGATCTGTAGGAGTTCCTTCTGTAACATTGGATTGCAACTCCAACAAACAGTGCAAAGTTTGATGACCCTAGTCTGCTCTGAGTAAGGTAATAAGAAATGTGTTCTGCCAGTGCAGGTGGAGTGTCCAAAGTATCCAGGCTTCTGCATAGCCAGACAGCGAAAAGATTACCCTTTTGTAGAGGTTTTTCATAGTCCAAAGCCGGTATCGTGCTCCTTCCTCTCCCAGCTAACTTTGTTGCACTCTATTACTTATGATTCAAAGGTTTCGTTAACAGGCTGTTGTAAAATTACTCTGCCCTGTCACCAATTGAATGAGGTTTTTTCATAGGGCAGTCTTGTAAATTCCTTGACAGCTTGATGGTGGAAACTCTGCAGGCAGAAACTCAAGAGGGAGTGAAAGATGGGTCTGTGACACGCTATAGTGTGAATGTTGTTCCTGTGAGCTCTTCGTCTCATCTAGTTCTTTTCAAATTCTACTTATCATTCCTGGACCTTTCTTGATGGTGCTAGTATTTTTTGCACACTATAAGCAGCTTCAGAGCTCATGATTCTGGCTGGGTACTCCTCACCACTCCTGATTCTGGCACATTACATTGGCTCATGATTTGCCACATTTGATGCAACACTTCTAGGAGTGCACTCAGGGTTTGACTTTGGGCTTTGCTTTGTGCAGTATAACTATGATTTGAGCCCATATGGATTTCGGGAGTTCTTCAAGCGTCAAGGGTTTGCAAAACCAGAGTGAGAGATACATTGATGATTGTTGTGACAGCATTTCCAACTGCTGGTGCACTGAAAATGGTAAGAATGGAAGTCATTTTTGCACAGCTTAATTATTTAGCAAACAAAATCAAACTTGTTCCTCGTTCATGAGATCCATTTTGCAAAAGCAATCTTGCTGTATTTTGGGTGGATATGGGTCAGATCTTTTACTTCTCCAGTTTTGGTAGTCAGAGTTCTTAGTCAGGTGCATCTTTATTGGTTCTGTATACATCGCAAGTATCAACTTTTGTTGTACTTCTTTTTGAGCATCTTCTTTGAACTTTTCTTTTTAGTTCAACAACTGCTCAGCCAAAGTTGATCAACTATAGGAGTCCCAATTCCAGATTCTACACATTATGTGGAGTGGTACTTTATACTCACGTGCAAAAGAGAATGCTAGGGTGAATTGCTGTCTTTCTGTGGATTACAGCTGGATTCAGAACTGCATGGTAGATTGTTAGCTTATTTCAGGGATTGTAAATCTTAGTACTAGTATTGGCTTGATATTAACTGATCAAAGAGTTATCTCAACTTGTGAAAGCTCCAATTTTCTCAAATTGCAATGAAGGCGGAACTTTCTCAGATTCCAGTCCCTTCTTCTATATCCTGTTTGATATAGAAGAAGGGACTGGAATCTTGTCACTGAAGCCACAGGATGTGCCATAACTCCCCGTATTTCAGCAGATAGAGGTTGACTTGAACAACTGACATTTCCTTCTGTTTAAGAACACAAGTTGCTCATTCTATCCTGTTGTATTATAACCCCTGTTGCTCCTCTCGGTTTTGCACTACTCACCATGGCAAACTTTTGGATTGATGTGTGTAAATTTTTGCTGCAAACCTGAACTACAGCTGCAGAGTTCAAACAGCAGATCTGGCAATGATGTACAGCAGATGAGATCAAAACTAATCTAAGGGGAACAGCATATATATATAAAATTTGCAACTTGACAAAAACCTTATTCATGTAGACAGCTATTGGCTTGTCCTTCACTCTATAGCTGCCATTAAACACTTCACTTTCAATTTAGATATGGCTTCCCCACCTTGAAAGCAATGTTTAAAGTCTGTATTGTGCACACCTATTATGCATGGATTGTGAAATTAAGTGTTCCATAATGAAATTTTATGATAGTGTTTTTAGTAAAATTCACAATTTTAACACCTTCAAATTCTCCTCTGAATCATTGAAAGTTACAAAACTTAGTTATTACTAGCATTGGACAGTAAATGCAGTTGTGTGAATCTGTAAACTGATGTGCAAAATTTGTTTTATGATCTCTTCATGCAATCTACATATAAGGAGAACCTAATGTTTGTACACCACACACAAAGTCAGGCATCCTTGCACAACATGGAAACCATTGTGAAGAAAGCAAATTAAACATTGTCAGAGATATTACTGCACTTCACCTTGAAAGAGTTAGAATTATCAACTTCCATTACTGGGTAAGCCCTTTTCAAGCAATTTCTCAGCATCACCTCCACAGACATAGACGGGGTAGAAGGCTCCACTGCCTACCCACCTTCATGTTGAAAGATTTAAATCCCAAACTCTGGAAGCAATCATCACTACATTTGCAGCTACATATTAATTTGAAGTTCGCATTACATCCACCAGACTGCATGAAGTGGCTGTAGCATCGTATCTTGTACAAAGTGCTTCATCAAAGGCTGAAAAAGTCCATCTGCCTCCACTGGCAAATAAGTGAACAAAGACCATATCAAGTTAAGATGTTTTGACATAGTTAAACCCTTGCTGGGATCTGCTCACCCTACACCCTAGCCTCCACCTTACCATCCAACCAAAGAGAAGGGCTTTCATTATCATCCAAGACAACCTAATCTATCATCAAGTGTAACAAATCCAGTTCAACTCGATACACTAAAGTCTTCCATCAGTTTTCCTACTTCACTTTATCCTTTGATTTTACATAGCATACAACCCATTGCCTCAAAAGAACAGCTGTTTCAGCAAGAGGAATTGCAGAGTTGCCACTAATTTTATGTTTATCAAACAGTCTCCATGTTCTAGACATGAACTGTCAAATGCACAATTTCTAAACATCTTCACGCCTCCTTGTGTTGCCATGTATAATATTGTACTTGCAGAGAGGGCAGGTAGCATTTATGCGCAGCCACTTGTCAATACAGGCACTATGAAAATGATGTCTGCAAGGGATCTCCCGCAACTCAACTCCATCATCATATGGCAACAGGCAGATGCAACATTCCTGCATCAGTCACAACCCCAAAGTAGTTTATACAATTTCAGTATGAAAAATGTGAGAGCACACAAAGTCAGCTTCCACTATTTACATCTCCTCAAGAATAAGATCGCATATAGTGACCAAACAGAATGTAAATTCTACTTTTTTGCTGCTTACCGCATCTTCCCCAGAAATGGCCCGATCTGTCAGACTGTCAGAAGATCCAACCAAACTCATCACACCAGCCAGTGCTCCACTCTTCTCCCCACTTACTTTCTGATCGCTACTATCAGTGTGTTGGAACTTGAACTTTGCCAGTGCATTGATGTCTTCCTCTGATGCACCTTCCTGATAAAGTGCCACCACATTCACAAGTAGAAAGATTAAGGTGCTACAATTTCCTCATAATTTCAAAAGACTCCCTTGAATTGAAAGAAAAATAATGATAAGCAGAGACCAGCAAATCCCTGCAAAATGAGTCAATTTTTCCATTGCTGGCTGTTTACTGAACTTAATCAAATTTACTTCAAGAAGTGGGAGGGCAACATCTCCAGCACTACATATGCAGAAAATCTGATATACAGTGGTCACAATAACAACCTTAACAAATTTGCCTCATCTTATATGGTCTTACACAGTGTGAGGTTCCTGCAATACTAATCAAGTCAGACTCTCACTTAGCAAAAACACTAGTGCACCATATTCAAACATAAAACAATTCCATGCTCCAATAAATCCAGCCTCAATAGTGAGAAATGTTGCAAAGGAAATAAGAGAGATCAGTATTAACATGGGACACATCCAAGTCATGAAAACTGAACAAAATCTGAGAGTGTGAGCAGCATAGGCCCTTGTGAGTGCTAGATCAACAAAAATATTTGGACCCTTCTACATCAATCTGGCAATTTGGGACAGCAAATGACCAACTGAGACTGACTTGCAAAGAGTATGATTGCTGTAGCATTGTGGCAATAGACACCCACAACCAGTTCAACAGAGCAAGAGCCAACTAAATGAGAGATGGAGACTGCTTTTATCATAGCTTACAAACAGAGAGCAGGGCATGGGATGGAGGGTTGATGCAGGGAGTGGGAGGGGGAGAGAGAGAGAGAGCACACCTGGTCAGCAACTGCATAGAGAATAGCAATAATACATGGTAGACAACAGCAGACAGCAATGCCAATGACACACGCAAGTGCCACGCAAAACACAACAAAAAAGACATCGAATGCTAGAAACACCATACAGAGCCTGCAATTTCCACAAAGGTTCACAATTACTCTCATTTCCCTAATTCTTCTCAATGAGTCCTGCCATGATCAAGAAAAATCAGAAAAAAAAAATCTCAAATTTCAACAGCAAGTAGCGTTAAGTCATGAGACACCAAAGGTATCAGAAACAACATATAGAGCTCAAGGGCACAATTTTGTTTGGATAAAGCTTGTGTATACCAATAGAGGTGGGGGGCTTCAGTGGGGAGAGCTTGACCTCCAGCAGTAATCCAATAGAATCCAACAATCCACCAAACAAATGAGAACATTGTGTTGGTGGACTCTAATCGCTTTGCTAAACTGTTTTTCCACAACAAAAAACCACAGGGTTAATTTCACCATCCAACATAACATACAGCTTAGAATTCCAATGTTGTCTATTATTCATTCATTACACAAAGAGGAGGACAAGATTGCACTCCCCTTCTTTTCTTGATCACTGGTTGCAACAACTTTAGGGTTTTCTGAAACTCACGAAAGGCAACAGCAACATAGAAACAAGATACCAACACATCTGGAAGAAGGTTTTTCCTCCTCTAATTGAAAGAAAAGAAGGTTTGAGACCTCTTATGTGCGAGGGGACCAGCGTCATCATCGTCGAATCCTCCATCATGCTCAGAAGAAGCAGGAAAAGGGGGCGACTCGGATGGATTCGTAGAAGAAGACGAAGAAGGGTTTGCGCTAGTACGCCGCTGATGCCGCCGGCGTCGATACTCACAGCAAACGCAAAGCATGTGCAAAATGCACTGCAAAGCATACCCCAGGACCCAGACACGCAAAGGCGTACGAGGTCTTTCTTCCTTACTCAAAGTCAACACTGCCAAAGCTACTTGCACGAAAGCCAAATTCCAGATCAGGTCTAAGACTACCACGGGTCTGGAGTACGCCCAGTCACTCTGCCGCTCCTCGAGCTGCTCAGCTGCTGATTCTCGGACAAGCATAGACGGTTCTCTCATGATCCGCCGGCTTCCAGCTCGTCGTAAGTATCTTGCAGCGCCTTGCACCCTGTTGTTGTTGCCTCCTCTACGACTATTATTATTGCTTCCATCACTCCCGCTCCCACTGCTTGAGCTTCCTCCATTCCCTAGCAGCAAAGGTGTGGAGGAATCGACCGGCCCCGAAGCAAAAGTAACCCTATTCCTCTCCATCGTTTGTCCGTGCTCTCTCTCTCTCTCTCTCTCTCTCCTTTGCAGGCCTTAGCAAGCAACACACCTCACCCTCTCTCGCTCACCGTTCACAGTATAAACATCTCACCGATCTCACCTGTAAGCTCAAGACTCATCACAGATTGCACGACGGGGCTCATCGCTTCTTTATCCTCAATACCCAAATCGCAACGCAATTGTGTGCATCGACGAAGAAAGAAGGGCAGCGGCCGGAAGAACGTGCTCGAGCGCCGCGAGCGCTTGAAAGGCTCGAACAGGCCAGGAACGACGACGCCGGAATTGGTGAGCTCTTGCGCTTTCTATCTGTAAATGCACACCACAGTGATGACGATTCCAATGGAGGCGTTCGATTTCAAAGGCGGTTCCGACGAAGGCCGTCGATTGGGAAGACGGTTCCGAAGAAGGCTGTCCAAGAAGACGGTTCCGACGAAGGCAGCAGATTGGGAAATAGCTCCGACGACGGTTCCGCCGCGGGTACTGGATCAGGATGACGGTTCCGAGGAAGGCTATGGATTAGGGAGACGGTTGCGGGTATAATCCGCATGGAGGAGGTGTAAACCAATGACGCGATTTTTGGAATCCGAGCATGGATGCGGTGCCGACGATGAAGAAGAAATTAAAAATTCGATCGGAATGTCAGGTACTCTGAACAGGACAATTTTTTCCTAAACAGGGTTGCCCGCGTTCCTAGGTGGAACTTTCGTACTTGGAACGGCCCGTTCTGTAATGCGTAATCTGCTTTGACTAGCTATTATGGGATTTTTAGGGATCACTATTTCCATAATCCGTCCGACTGGCTTATTTTCCCCCCATTTGGGCAATTTTTGGATTATTTTTTAATTCAAATCTTCTGTTTTGTAAAATTGGCGGAAAATTCATAATAGGTTTTTCAAATAAAACTTCGAAATTTTACAGTAAAAAGTACAGCAGCAGGTAGGTAAGTAAAAACAGGACAGGTAGGAGAGTGGCAGAATCGTCAGCTGCCCATGCGGATTCCTGGTATCTGCCAGGACGGCCGATTCTGCCACTTAAGACAATCCTGAAGCATTTCTGAACAAATACGTAGGTACGGTACGTCGTGGTGCGTGCCTGGCTTTACTTGAGCCCTGATGGTCGATTCTGCCATTACAGAAATCCTGATCTTCTGCAGAATATGCAGCGAATGGTTCTTCACGATTGGGCTAAACCCGGTCAGAGTGGCAGAATCAGTACTGGCAGCAGATCCTGTCATTTAAGAAATCCTGAACTTGTGCGTAATATGTAGGTACCGTACTTTTCCGTTGGGGAGGGCGGGATTGGGCTAAAACTTCGGAAATCCCGAAAGTCAACGATGCACACGCTACCGAAAAACTAATAACGTATTATCTGTAAAGAAAGGCAGACAATTATACGCTGGAATGTCGCTCCCAATCGACGTTACAACTTTCACCCCCCCCCAGGTGGGTAGTGAAAAGGGCTAGAGAACACTGCCCAAGGCCTCATTCTGCCTCTTAGTGAATCACTAATCCTAGCCCTAGGGCTGAACTAGGTGGCAGAAAATGTGGTTGGGGCAGTGATATTTTGTGTGGTGAATTTTGAGATTTTTTTGCGGATAAAAACTTTGGAAAATATTTATTTCTTTTTAAAAATTAGTCAATCTTGTGAATTTTTTTAATTCCCTAAAAAATAAAAAATAATAATAAATAATAAAAGAAACACTTCCTCAAGGTGAACTCTCCTTCAGCCAGCACCTACAATTGTCCATTCACATTCTCGAGTGTGTCTATATGTAAACCCTGGAAATGTTAAATTTGAACACAGAGACCCAATGTTTAAAATTTTTAAAAAAAAAGATTCTCCCAATGGGTAGATGATTTTTAAATTTTTTTTCCATTGCCACAATGTACAAAGGATGTTTGTGGAAAACAATTCAACAAAGTTGCCAGATTTATAGGGGAAAAAAAATCTGATATTGCCATATTTAGACAATGGTTTCCAAGAGGCCAAAATATAGGAGAATTCTTAACGTTTTGCACTTTCCTCTTTTGGCCTGTAGCCAAATTTGGCTAATTCTACTTGTGGATGATCAATCATGATTCTTGAGTGTGTGGCTACAACACAAAATTGAAAAAAAAAAAAAAAA
>Ga0209208_10000330_pt1 | contig 58620 bp, 37 predicted proteins | sample S1TSphfallax_3_FD_187694 | JGI IMG/M metagenome (GOLD analysis project Ga0209208, IMG submission 187694) | Host-associated microbial communities from peat moss isolated from Minnesota, USA - S1T2_Fd - Sphagnum fallax MG (SPAdes) (version 2) | ecosystem: Host-associated > Plants > Peat moss >... | reverse complement strand
TTTCACAAGGGACTTTGACAAGATCCAGTTTAAGAGAAAAGGAGTGGGAAAAACTCCTGTCACAGAGAAAGCCACTTCCTGACAGAAAGAAAGCTGCCAATCATGCAGTTATAACCTTGGGGAGCTGTTCAATTTATTGAATGGATTGGTCTGGATTGGTACACTAAATACTAGAAAAAACTTTGGCGCATGGAATACGTGCAACTCAACAAATCTAATCAGATGAAAAGAACATATTACATTTTCTCTTTAACCTATACCTGAGACACAATATTCCAGTGTTCACATCTCATCATATTCCGTTCCATTGTTTCAGATAATCTTCCTGCTGGTAAGATCCAGTATCCGGTGCACATGGCTTGGCCACTGAGAAAATGCAAAATAGGTCATAAATCAAGGTGCAAGGTTCTCTACTCTGCCTATCACTATTCTCGCATGTTAACTCACCTGATTAACATTACCATTACTTTCAGAATTGGGTAAAATGTCCTAACCAGGTACTGCAGAATCTCCACTGTTATCTCAAATGTCTTTGGTTTCTACATCTACCTGTTCATCTGCAACCTCTTGCAACTCCACATCACTCTGTCCATCTTCCAGTGAACTGTCATAAACCACAGGCTCAATATCTCCAAGGTCTGTTGTTTCATTGTATATTGGTGTTGTTGCAGGCACTGGTGTTGATGCCTCTTCTGTTTGGACAGTGAATACAGATAATGCCTTGGGTTTCCAAACAAGAACTTCATCAATGATGTTTGACACCTTCCTTTGATATCTGTTCCAAAGCCCCCCAAAAAAACCTCAGAATGTGCAAGTTCTTTACTGAAGAACATGGAGAAATCCATAAACCTGCATCTCCACAGGTGAATTACTCAACTCATGCAAAACCAGATTCAATGGAGGTCAGAAGTGCAAACAACAAATCAAGCATATAGACCAAGACATCCCTCCAACTGGAACAGTTCCTCCAGGGACTACCTAGCCACAGTGTACAACTGACAGATGAACACCAACCTAAAGAACTCTTGTGAGGAAGTCTACCAGATTGTCCGTGTTGATTAGCAATTGTTCACCAGATGGTGATAATGTTTGGAAGATAGTGTGTTCTTAGTCAGTAGGATACTCAGTTATAACTATGCAAGTGCAACTACTAATTGAAGTTCAAAGACAGGCAAAGGCTTCAGCTTAGCAGTCCTCTGGCTTGAACTAGTTGGCATTGTACAAGGAAGCTGATATATGATAATCAAACTTCAAAACAGCTCACAGGATGAAAATGAGAACAGCTCACAGACATATCTATAAGACTGCAGACAAAACTCGACAATACCACTTTTAAGGCAACCGCTATGTCAGTTCCAGCCAAACCAGAACAAAAATGATAAGAACAAACAGCTCACAGACAGCAAGATCACAAACATGATAAATGTTGAGGGGAAAGCTTGACCTTGCACGTGAGGCCTCATTGGGCCCATGGCGAATAACCACCCAAAGAATCACACCTGTCAAAGCACCAAATGCAAGCCTAGTACTCCACTTGGGGGGTGGATCATCATCTTTGCTCAAGTCTGGCCAGAACCGAAAAAGTTCTGTGAGAGAGGCCTCTTCAGCCAGAATATTGGGGAAAAACCATATCCTCCTTCCAGCCACCAGCCACACTGTTCCAAAGATGACAGCCCGCACTGCAGCAAATACAGACAGATTAGAATCCCTTCATCGAACCCAGGACAAAAGTACCACAGCTTCTAATTCCATTTTCATGAACAAAAGAGCAATTAGGATTCCACAACTGTGACACAGAAAAAAAATTCTGGTCTGGACCCAACAGAAAGTTATATATCCAACAATAACAAGTTTGAAATGCTCGGCATGCAATATACCACGGGCAGTTACAAACTTCTCTGCTTTTAGCAAGAGAAATGCCACCTGGATAACATGTCCAGTGCCCACATTTGGTGTTGTTACTTGTCTGTAGCCAAGAGAGCCAGAGAGCAAGTTCATAAGAGACATGGTGTGTACAGTTAGACAAGACTTACAAGTAAGCAATCCAAAAATGAGGGAGAGTAACGTTAGGCAGAAGTAGAGAACCCCAAGCTTGCACCAGTGAGGGAACACTGGAAACAGACAGCAAGCAAGTGTCACAATGGGGACAAGAAATGACAATACTGTCTGCCACAGTGGCCTCCTCCTTTCAAATGTCCATGCAAAAAAGGAATCCTTTTCTGAAAATTTTTGTTCCTGCATTTCAACAACATGACAATGAAAGTGTCAATTGTGTCGGTACATGAAAAGAGCCTCTGGGTTTTATGAAAGATCGTGAACAGCAATGAGCAAAAACTCCTCAGCTCTTTGTCAATCTAGGTTCTGAAGGGAAATTTTGACATACTGGGAAGAACTCAATGCGAGCAGGCCACTTTGAGAGTTTCGTCTTGCCTGGCCGCACTGTCTTCAGTACACGATCACATCGCACAATCAGCTTTCTCCTCAACAAAAGGTTTCCAATCTCCATTTCCATGTCCTCAGTAGTGGACTCTATAGCCAGAGGTTTCAGAAGCTCGGGATGAGCTCTTAGGAGTGCCACAAAGTCCTTCCCTTTGAAGTACTCCACTCTTGCCTCCTGCAGGACCGCCCACCGCGACTCTAGCTCCTTATGATCTCTCATTTTCTCCGCAAACACACGAACTGGGTCAATCTCCTTTCCTTTCTTCTGCAATTCACAAGCCAAACTTTGAGCTAGCTGTTTCTTCAGTTCCATATCTCCTTCTAATCATTTGCATTGGCAAGTATCGAAAATTGACAGAAAACCAACGAATCAGGGCTACAATTCTCGACTTCCCGCATGTGCAGAAAACAGAGGAGACAACAACTCACAGCCAAAGCTCTCACTCACTCCCCAGTTTCGTACAACGAGTGAAGCAAACGGATCGCAGGTCTTTGATCAGAGCAAATTGCAGACATCCTTCTTCCTCTTTGAGTAAACTCCAAAGCAGCATTACAGAAAAACAAAACAGGAATGGACAGGGAAAGGGAGGACAAAAAAAGAGAAAAGAAAAAAGAAGAAGAAGAAGAAGATAAAAATCGCACCTTGGAAGCAACATTTTGAACTGCGTCCGCTACTTTCTTCTTCGCCATCTTCACATGAACTGCTCCGCTACAGGGATTTCCACCACGACCTAAAGAACTTGTCTGTCTCTGCAACAGACGAAGAACAGTCGAGCTTCAAACCCTCGAGCTCCAAACCCTAATTCTTCAACGGAGCACTAGTATTTTGCGGCCCTAATCCGAGTGCCTTAAGAAGGAATCCTAACACGTGTTGAGTTCTTATTATGCCGGTTAAGGGCCGATACTTACCAGACGAGAGGATGCTGGTTACCAGACATAACCTTCATCTGTTTGGAGGTTTGAAAGCGACCCCATAACACTCATGTAGGGTGGATGAAAAATTTCATAACTTTCTTGTTAATGAATGAAAAAAGGTTTGAAAGTGACCTCATAAAAACTCATGTAAGTGGATGAAAAGTTTTGTAATCTTCTTGTTAAGGGACAGAAAAAAGGTTTGAAAGTGATCTCATAACACCCATGTAGGTGAATGAAAAGTTTCATAACCTTCCTGTTCATGGATGAAAAAAAGGCTCGAAAGTGAGTTCATAACATTCAGGTAGATGGATGAAAAGTTTCATAACCTTCTTGTTAATGGACAAAAAAAAAGGTTTGAAAATGACCTCATAACGTCCATGTAAGTGGATGAAAAGTTTCATAACCTTCTTGTTGATGGACAAAAAAAGGTTTGAAAATGACCTCGTAATGTTCATGTAAGTGGATGAAAAGTTTCATAACCTTCTTGTTAATGGACAAAAAAAGGTTTGAAAATGACCTCATAATGTTCATGTAAGTGGATGAAAAGTTTCATGACCTTCTTGTTTTAAGAAATGACAAAAGGTTTGAAAGTGACCTTATAACACTCATGTAAGTGGATGAAAAGTTTCATAACCTTCTTGTTTTAACAAACGAAAAAAGGTTTGAAAGTGATCTCATAACACTAAAGTAAGTGGATGAAAAGTTTCATAACCTTCTTATTAATGGATGAAAAAACATATCACTCTTCTCTCCATAATCTTTCGTTGTTTAGACGATGTATGCAAGAAAAAAAAGAAGAGGGAGAGGTTAGGCATGGAGATGAAAATTCATAACCATTCCTTTATCTAGATGATGTGTGCAAGAAAAAGAAGAAGAAGAGGGAGAGGTTATGCATCATGAGAGAGGTGAGGGGAAGGTCAATCAAAAGCTTGAAAAGCTCTAAATAGAAGGTTATGGTGGTCTTTTCACCATCGCCAATAGTTGAATTGTAGTACAATTTTCCATTGTTGTATGTTTGGTTTGTTTAGTTGAGAAATGATAAGAGCTTTTTGTGTTGTTTTAGTTGTTCCAATGATGAGAAACTCGGAGTTGGTGTATGGAGGATCGTGCTCCTTGATATGGTCCTTTGCTTTGACAATTTTGGATGAAATCTTAAGATTGTATAAAGGAGTATGTCAATATGTTTCTTTGGATCTAGAGCATAACTACACACTCACACAATCTTGTAGAGAGATAGGAGCATTTCGTGTTTCTTTTCAAAGCTTTTTTTTTCCCCAACACCTTAATCACAAATGATGCAAATGACGAATAATTTTGCATCAATTTACATTTATTTTCTTCATTTGAATTTGAACTCAATTATGATTCAATTCAAGTTGCATGCAATTTCATTTAGTATTTTCATTCTGACGGAACTTAATTCTCACAAAATCAAATCATTTTGTTCATCATTTTGTCGTCATTAATAGTGTGCAATAGCATGGAGCCCAAGTTGATTAAATGTATTATAAGATTTATTTCCAAGTTTTTTGAAACCTCTCATATTATAAAGGATTTTGAGAGCATATTATCAATTTGTAGGGATTTTTAAATTATCGAAATTTCATCCAAGCTAACCTTGTTCTCATAATTAATTACATGTCCTTTTCATTAAATTTTTAAAAATTTAGTTATTAGTTGTCCTTTTCAATGACCACAATTTAACATAATTATCAATATTAAAAAATGTAATTGTTCAAAATCCTTTACATATAGGAATTTGGGGGGGGGGGGGCATTCTTGACTACTTTGCAAAATGTGTTAATAGATTCATCTTAACAAGCTTGCCCACTTGCTTACTTTGTAGCATAGTTAGGGCTTGTACATTCCTTGATACATGAAAGGTCTTCTAGGGAGGAAAAGGTTGATGATTGAAACTTGTTGGTTAGTGTTGCCAAAATTTCTTTGTGGCTTGTGAGTTCAAGTGAATCACATTTATTAAAAAATAGCATCAAATGCCAAAAAATCATCAAACATCAAATTACTTATAAATTGTCATTGAATTGATCAATCATTTTTTTATGAAAGATTCTATTCATTTCAACCTAGTTTAAAACATCATGATTTTTTCTTGTCACTAATTAGAACAAGATGGCACAAATGATATTGGAAAAAGTGTCATGAGATTGTGATGAATTCTAAACATCAAATTTCAAAGTTAACATTCCAAGCACAACCAAAATCTTGATTCTAAATTAGATGTTCAATTCCCAATTAATAATTACAATGTTCAATCATCAATTTAATTATAATTAATTGATTGTTCATTGACGAAGACCACCATTCTAATCATGGAGAAATTATGTTTGATCATTTTTATAATGTTTGTTCACCATGTGTCATTCACATTCACTAAGTTATCCCTCATTAACACATCCATGTACATTCAAATTTAGAGTAAAACCACAAGCACAATAGAGCTTTGTTGGCCTCGAAACCCAAAGGTGAAACCTAGAACTTTTCTAGGCACTTTAACAAGCCCTCTAAATGATTCAATTTGGTTAAGAAATGAGAAAGATACCCCACCTCCCGCACCCCCAAGATAGAGGGTTCTTTACTTTCAAAAGACTCTAGACCAAACACATTTTCACTTAAAACTAATTGTTTGATCATAGATAATAGCTTGAACAATAGGTCACATATGTGCATTTGTTAACTAGTTTTGCTCCTATACTATTTGGGTCAATTGGTGATGGGTGTGTTTACTTAGTATGTTCACCAATTGTCCTATCACTACTTACCATTTTAAAACCAATTGTATGAAAATATGAATTAATGAATAAACTTTGAATTTGTTTAGAAAGTAACCATGATTATAAGATGCAAACCATTATACATTATCAATTCCCAATAGAAAAACATCTAAAAGTCATCCAATTTACAGATGAAGTGCCACTTTGTGTAGATAAAAATAGATAAGAACTAATTAAGTAGGTTCAAATAATGAGCCTTGGGTTTAATTTGATGTAAAGTTGTTTGCACTTTGTGGTTTGAAAGGAAATTTTATGCCATCAAAATTAAATTGATTAGTGGCTGTTCTCCTAAAGGATAATTCATTTATTATTGTATTGCAACTTTTAATGCAAGATAAAATAAATGATGACATCATAGGGGCTCTTACGGGATTGGGGAAGAAAAGGTGATTGAGATGGAAAGGGGATTTTTTTATTTTTTTTAAAAGGGAGAAAAGGAAATGGATAGGTCATGATAAGAAAAGAAAAGGGGATGAAAGTTTGTTGAACAAATCAAATTTGCCAATAAGGATGAAAAAGAAGAAAATCCCAACAATGAACTATACTAAATGAAACATTGTCATGTATGAAATTGATCACAAGGAAGCAATTGGAAATACACATCGAGAAAATTTAATTATATTGATGAACCTAAATTTTGGTTGAAATGATAATGGATGAAAATTTAAATTCAAGGAAATTGTACATTACATGGATAAAATTTATCACACATGAAATCAATTGTATGGATGAAATTGACAAGATGGGTGGTATGAATGACATGGATGAAACTTGGCAATATTACCAAAAGTTTCAACATAAAAAAAACATTAATGACATGCAAAAACTGAACCAGTGGATGACATCAATGAAACCTATTACATGATGAAGTTGAACACACTTATAGAATTAATCATATTGAATATGAAAAATTGGTGATGTTAATGAAATTACATTTAGGGATGGAAAATCAATCAAACTTATGTTATTGGCCATGTGTTCAATTAATTCAACCATTTGTAAATTTTTTTTATCAAATGTTGAATTAATTATTTGGTCAATTTCATTAGTGTAGTATTATGTATCATTCATTTTCATCCATGTGTAATTATAATGATGAATTTTTTGAAATATTGGTACATGAGAGATTTTGCATGACCTTCTGTATGGTTAAGGGTTGCATGATACAAGTGCCTTTTCATGTCCATTGTATTTATATTATTTCAAGTTAAATTTGACATTCAGATAAATAATGATGAACCATTTAAAACCATATGGAAACATAAGAAGAAAAATAAAATTGATTGTCATTGATAGTGCATAATAACATGGAACCCAAGTTCCATTATGCACAATATAACAAATTGAAAGCATTATTTTCATTTATTTGACCATATTTCATTAGTTTTAAATGGACAAGTTTGTCTTTGTTGTAAATCTCATCCATGAATAATATTTCATTAATTTGTTTAACTTCATTGTTGATATTTATTTAGGGTAAGAATAAACTAGTGTTGGGAAAGTATATCTATTACTTAGATATACCCACTGGGTATGGATAAGGGATACAATTTATTTAAACCTATTTTTTTCAAATTAACATACCTTAATGAAACACATATTGAAAGGTATGTAAATTTGAACAAAAATGTCTTATCCTATATTCATAACCTTAAGAAAAACCCATATCCATAGTTGGATATGTTTTGATATCCACTTAACAAAATTAGAATAAATATGCTTTAAACCCTAAAGTTTGATAGTTCTATTAATTAAATGGGGTGCCTCCCAATTTCCTTGGTTTGTTTTTTGTTTTTTGTTTTTTTTGGCAATTAGGGAATTAGATTGTCCCATTACAACAAAAAAACAAAGAAAATTGAAACTTTGGAAACTTCTCAAAATATAAGTTTCTATGTAAGGATGCATATGAGAGCTTTGGGCAAACCATATGAAATAAAATTAAGGATTATTAATATGTGATAAAAGTGCACATGTTAAGAGTGATAAGTGTGCATTAAAAATATATTTCTAATGGAAAACTCTCTACTTTGGAAGGTCATAACTTTAAAATTACTTAACATAATAAATGAGATGATTCAAAAGCTCATTGGAATGCCCAAAGACGACATAGAAATTATTTTCAAACTCCATCAACTCCATCACCAACTAAACATCAACCATGACATCCTTGTTCTACAATACATTACATGTTCACTTGTAAGCATGTTTATCTTAATCAATGATGAATCAAACATTTTGATCGTTACATTTTGACATTGTATTTGGCCTTTGATTTATTTTTTAAAAAATTCAAAATGTAAAAAAATTCCTTCATTTTAAAATTAAAAATTGCATGCCCATTTTTAATCCCAAAAAGAGTATATGATATGAGACATCTGGACCTTACCCATTTATCAAAAAAATTGTTGGTATATTCTGACTTTAACCTATTGGTTTTATTTTTGGAAAATATACCTTTATTTGATGGATAAATAAATTAAAAGATTTTTTAATGACCAAACTAACCCTAGGGTAAGGTTAAATGCTCAACAACCTTTAAAAAAAAACCCTTAAAACAACCAATTACTTAATTGAAACCTTGTTTATAAAAAACTGCATTTATGGGAAACAAAAAATAATAATAAAAGTAGCTTAACAACCAAAGCAAAAATCCTTATTATACTCATTAGACTTTTGGATGTAGGAAGTGATTAATTTTCATCAATAAAATATACTTAATTTTATATTTGTCAAAATGTAACATGTTTTGGCAAAAAAAAACAATCATTGAATCTTGTACTTTGGTCAATATTGGCATACTATAATTAATACTCATGTTTATCATTTTTATTTTTATTTTTATTTATTTGAAAAGCCAAAAATAGGTTTCAAATTGATGAAGTGGCTTTTCTTGGCAATATTAGGAACTAGGTTTTTATATAGGTAGTTATAAAATTGGTAAATAATTTTTGGGATTGTCAAAATAATAGTGGCTATAGGTAGTCTTTTTTCTTTTTCAGTTTGAAAAAAATTAGAAAATTAGAAAATTAATTAATTATTAAATTTGGTTTTTGGGTGGAGGGGTCTCCTCTGACAGCCTGCGGGCCAAGAAAGCGCGCACGCCGCGAAATTTAGGCCCGCATTAGGTTCGGAACCGACTGTCTAAGCCCGGAGTTTGGTTCGGGAAGCGGTGGAGGTCGCATATGAGGCTCGTTTCTGGTACGGGTTTGCAATTGAGGCTCGGTTTTAGGTTCGGTTCAGGTGTGGGTGGTCGTCTCTCTCGCCAGGAAACGCCTGCACAGTGCGCGCACACACTCCGACTCGAGCGAGAGAGACACGGTAGCCGCTGACCGACGCACTCCTGTCGTGATGAGGTGAACACTGTGGCATTTGCAACGAGAAGAGCGTAATGGTACTTATGACAAAATTGTCCGGGGAAAACCGCTTTTCGCGATTGGGATTCTGAAGTTTCTTCGAAACCTGCTGCGTTTTCTTTCGTTTTTCCTTCCCCTTTCCGCACTAAGTATTGTTCTTGTAAGTTCTTTGTTTTTTCATTTTTCTCCGCTACTGGCAACCGTCCGCGTGAAAGCTGCAATTGCGTGACAAGCGGAAGTGCTTGTTGAAGAGAGAGAGAAAGACAGAGGGGAATACGCGGAGCAGGATGGCGAGTCTTTGGAATGAGGTGAAGATCTGTCTGACCGTTTGGCTCCCCCCCTACCCCCTTGGCCATCTTGTATCTATTGCTTTCCTGCTGGTTCCTCTCTCGATTTGCCGTGTCGCTTCTGGTCCGTGTTTACGTGAATCTGACCAGTTTATGCTGTCAATCATTCTCGGGAGGAAGTTGTTCTACAGTATGCTAATGAAGGCCGCGCAGTGTATGTTCGGACTCTATCAGCTGGAGTCTTGTCTTGAAGCTCGACGACTATTCCTCTATTTTGAAAAGAGATTCGCTTGCTTAAGATGAAGGGACTGAGGGTTTTTGACTATCCTCCGTTTTGGATATGCTGCGGTGGGAATCCCACAGAGGCAGCTAAGTGATAGGACTTGTGGAGGTCTCTCTTTGTCCTGCCGCTAGAAAATTCGCAACAGGTCGTCTTATGATGGCCTCTTTAGGGCTGTAGTCTAGTGAGCAGCACAGTGGGAAAAGCAGAATCACTCCAATCTAGGATTGCCGGAGATCTCAGTGTTTGAACTCCGATCCGTCTGTAGCCCACTTTACTGCCAAAATTACGACACTAAGTTCAAAACGGGGAGTGTCGTCTAGGGTTTTATGTAAAAGTGTGGCCCTCTTTCGCATTCTTTCTTGGTAGCAAAGTTTTGCAGCAGCCCCTAAGTTGAACTGAATCACACCTTGAATGTGGTCTCTTGTTGTCTGATGTGTTCAGTCTAAGCTTTGTGTATTGAGCTTGAGCAGCAAGTCTGATGATAGTCCCTGGTCTCTAGTCTTTTTTCTTCGGATTGGAAGGACCAATCTTATCAGTGGGTTTCAAAAGAGAAATTGAGATTCTCTCTGTTGTCACTTTGTTGGATTATACTCTCTTTAGATACTCTGTTCAAGTTGTTTGATGTGAGGACAGCATTTCTGCAGATATGTTAACACTGCTCAGCTTTGCAGAAGACAAAAATTGGTCATTTTTTGAGTTGTATGGAGTAAGTTAGAACTCAGTTCCTTCTCTATTTTGATTTAGCCATCAGTTAGCCATCTGCTTCCTCTGTTATTCTAGTGGTTGCTTGAGTTGGACATCTGCCCCTTCCATCCCCAGATACGAGGTGGTGGTTAGGATGCGGTGATCACGCCTAAGCTAGTGGCTAGTAAGAGCAGTAACTTGATTTAGGTCTGGTCAAGGGTGTCTCAAGTTCCTCATCTGATCTTCAAAGGTACACAAGGTGCAATTGTGAAGAAACAGTTTTGTTCTCTTCTGATGAGGTTTAGGCACTTAAGTCTGGAGGAATTGTGTTCTTCATGTTGGTGCAGTTCAGAGAAGAAAAGTCAACATGAGGCATTGCTCCTCCCACCCAGCACGTGATTAAGAATATTGTGTGACAGTTTTCCATGGCTGCTGAGCACGAGGACTGGAACTGTCAATCAGAATATAGTGACTCCTCTCCATTACTAATGGCTAATCCAACCTCCAGTGATCACCAGCATGTGATTAACATTCTGCCAATTTCGAATTCAGCTGTGCCCTCTCCTGAAGGTTCTGAGAGTGATGGTCACTGTAGCTTGAGCTCTAGATCTGCTCCTCAGCCAGAACGGGTTCTTTCAGGTACCATATAGAGTTTCCAAGGTGCTTACACACTGAGTTCAGATAGTTAGGATTGGTGTCCCAGGGCTTGAATTCTGTTTCTTTCTTTAGCTCATTTTCCATATTAGCAATAGCTTCCACTTTGCTGCAAAAGAGTATTTAGATTTGCTTTCCTGCATTGAATGAAAATGTTTTCCTTATGTACAGGCAAGGAGCATAATGTTTCTTCTTATGAAGTAATCTTTATCTGTTGTTGTCCTGAAATGAGCATGAACATTTTGTTTGTGCTGGACAATCCTACTTATGTTGATTGGCAATTGTGGCAGGAGGGATTCCATCTAGAAGCTTGTCTCCCAGCTCATCACTGCAAGCCCAGGCATCTTTCACATCAAATGTGGCAAGCTCTTTGTCAAGGCCAGGGAATGCCAACAGCTATGGCACTCAGCATCGTGCAAATCCTTTGATCTCGGGGATTTGGATAACTTTTGAAGTTGTCATCATAGTTAGTCAGATTATTGCTTCCATTATTGTTCTTATTCTCTCTAGAGATGAAAAGCCAGAGGCACCCTTGTCTGCATGGGTTGCTGGTTATGCTGCAGGCTGCCTGGCCTCATTACCACTTCTGTACTGGCGTTATAAGTATCGAATTGGACGGGCCCGTGAGCAGGATGCACTGGCTCCCCCTTTTACCTCCCCATCAGAAGTGCCCACAGATGTGGCTGGGCAGTCCTCTTATTTGTCAACAACTCCAGAGCACCGGGATGAAGAATCTCAGGTGGAGAGGCAGAGTGACCTAAATGGAGTTGCAAATGGATTTGACAGGTATTTATTTAGGCAATTGTTGCTTTTCTCACGCAGACCTCTTCTCTGCCTACCATGCCATTTCCCACACTGGATCTCACAATGTTTTCCTGCTTAAACCATTCACAGATTCATCTTGAACATGCAGTTTAATGAATTGATGATTACCAAAATCAGTAATTTGTCTTTCTTGCTTGTGTTGTCCATCTACTTGACACTGTTCATGTTTTGACACCTGATGGAAACAGGCATTGACTACCAATGTCAGTAGTTTGTTGGTCTTGTTGTATTGTCTTTGGATGCTGGACTCATCACAGAAACAGATATGTATCATAGGGATGTGAACAACTGAAATGGAAATGAATGTGGTCTGGCAGGGTTGGGATACTGGTGGAGAGATTTAAGATTGCACTTGACTGCTTTTTTGCGGTATGGTTTGTGGTGGGCACTGTTTGGGTATTTGGTGGCCATTCATCATCAAGTGAAGCTCCCAACTTGTATAGGCAATATTCCTGAACTTTAATTTCCTGTATTGCTCTCTATATGAAGAGGAATCTGTGCAAGGTTCCTTTACATTACATTAACATAGTCCATTATTGATCTTCTTTCATGTTTAGGCTTTGCTAATGATCTTACTGATGTTTGGTGCAGGTTGTGTATTGTGTTCCTTACATTCAGTTGTATAGGGTATGCCATGCCCTTCATTTTGTGTGCAACAATCTGCTGCTGCCTGCCCTGCATAATCACATTTCTAGGTTATCAGGAGGAGTCCAGGCAAGTGAAAGGAGCCTCTGTGGAGGCAATTGCTGCATTGCCGACTTATAGGTTCAAACTCAAGGGTGCAAATGACACCAAAATCAACAAGGAAGAAAATGAGTCAGATAGTGAGGGACTTGGGGAAGGAGGATTGGTTGCAGCAGGAACAGACAAGGAGAGATTGGTCTCACCAGAAGATGCAGTGTGTTGCATTTGCCTTGGCAAGTACAAGGACAATGTGGAGCTGCGCGAGCTGCCATGCACTCATCATTTTCATCTAGAGTGTGTTGACAAGTGGCTTGCAATTAATGCATCTTGCCCTCTCTGCAAGCATGATGTTGGGGGCTCAACAGAGGCTGATGTAGCTACCCCTGAAGAAACTGGTTCCATGTCTATTGACAGTGTTGAAACTCCACAAGCAGGGGACTCTCCCAGTTGAGAAATGTTCAATGTACTACAATCGAAACATCTGACCAGAAATACCAACAGCTGCTATTAAGCTTGGATATGAAGTGGCCAAGTTGTTGAAAGGCTTGAGCTCTCTTCTAAGTCAGTTGTTCACCGCGGACAGCTGACAGACTTGAATCTGTGAGAAGTCTACTTTGCAAAGGTAATGAGCAGCAGATTGAGTCTTTGGAAATTATATCCACAGCTTGGAAAGCTCAATGGTACTGTTAGTTACCAACTTAAACTGGTGGAATGTTGCTTGATTCATTGCAGCTGACAACACCCAGCATACTTTCCTCAAAGATGTTATCTTTTGGATACTCGTGGATTTTGAATTTAATGCCTGAAGTTCATGAGTTCCAGGAATCCTGAAATGTGCAGTTCTCTTTAGTTACTCAGTTTGAATCAACCTGATAATAGCTAGAGATGGAGCTTCTGGTTCCCTTATGTGAGAATACTTTAGTCTTTTTAGAGATATTGGGTCTATCATGGTTGACCCCCCCTGTACCTACTGCTTACACATGGTCCTTGGGCACATCACATTCTTCTAATCCTTTCAATTGTGGTGCTACTGCATGGAGCAGAATGAAGGGGCATGATGGGCATTTGGAGATGAATTGTAGGTCTTGCATTGGCAATTGCACATACTTCACTCTAGTATCTTGTTGGGTTTCTCTTGCTCATCATGTGTCAAGATGATGATGTTAGAACCGAGATGCCATGCAATTCGAATGCAACATTTGGGGTGGATTGCTTGATAGATTGTGTAAGAAACCTATTGATACAACTGGTTGTTGATCCATTTAGATTTGTGATATTGCAAAGAATTGCATTCCAATTGTGTCAGTGTCAGGTATGTGCAAGAAACTTCAGAGTTTGTGCTTCTTCTAGTTCTTTTTCAAATTTATTTTAGGGAAACCTTGAGAATGTCTTGAAAACAGGTTTATGGTACATATAAAGTTGTTAAAACCATTAATGGAATTAGTTTGCAATCAAGCTAATTTGGGGGGGTAGCAACTATGAATGTAGTTGAACTTTAGGATTGTCAACCTAACACGAGTTCCATTGGAATAAGAAGTTTACAATCATCATCATTTACAATACTTGATATCCTTTGGTAAAAAAATTGCTTATAATGTGATAATTATAATCTCACTAATGATTTTTTTCTGAGATCTTTTCAAGATTAAGTTGTTTGAGTAGGTTATGGTTAAGTAAATACATCAGCCCAAGTTGCTTATGAACTATGCCAAATATTTCATTTCAATTGACAATGATTTTTTTTGTTTGATCTGTGCAGTGTGAATACCTTTCCCATACAACCAATTAAAACAAAAGAAATTGATAGTCATGGTTTTTAAAAGGAGAAACTTGGGCTAATGTTGAACAATTGTTGACAAGGTATATTGAAGTGGGGGTAGAGAAGTGCTTACAATTGCTAATAAGCTCTACCTAATAGATAAAAAATAAGACTAGAATAAAAGGAAACATAACTTTGAAACCTTTGAAGACCTTGAGGAAGTTTTCTTTATTTTCTTCTAGGAAATGACATTAGAAATGTGTGTTTATTTTTGGGTCTATTGATAGTTGAACAAATTGTAGACTCATTTTGCTACTTAGTTCATTTAAAGCACACTCCCCATTCACATCATTTTGTGTTTCCCTTGCGTTGTCAAAGACAATTTACTCTTTTTAAGATGCAACTATATGAGACTTTGCATCTTGTCCTCTACTCTCGACCACAATGACTTTTTGTTGAAGGTGATCTACCTTTGTTTATTCTTTAGTTGATCTATGAAAAGGATTATTCTTAAAAGACTATTTTCAACCTTCAAAATTTCATGTCCTCCTTTCTAGTGACTAGAAAATTTTCCTTTGTGAATAAAATAAGCTTGTGGGTGAAGAGACATTCAATCATACTTTTTGGTCACTTGGCTACATCGGTTTTTTTTTCTCTTGGGCAAACAATTACCAAAATGTGATACTAATAAGTCTTTCTAGGGATGCTTGACATTGTATACCTATTTTTCATTCTATTAATTAATTCATGGGTGCTCTTGTATCAATTATCAATTTCACTATCAATGTCATATCTCTGGTTATGAATTTACAAGGTCATTTTTTAATATAACAACCATCCCTTATGCTTAAGCGTTGGTTCTCAAATACTCACCTTGAGAACCATAAGTTATATTGCCTAGGAGGGGTCAATGATTTATTTGGTGAATTTTTTCCATTTTGAGAAATGTATATTACATCACAAGTTCCCTATTTAAAGAATTGCAAGAAAAGGAATTCAATTCTTTTCCAAAAATCGCCACAATTGCCTACAATATGAAAGGGTGCTTAAGAATTTTTACTTTGATATTTTGAATATCACCAAATTTGGCCAAACATAGGTATGGATGACCTCTACTTAAGCAACATCACAAAATTGAAAAAACAATCATTGGGTAAGGTAGGTTATAAGTTGATTTTTATATATTTATTTCTGGTTTTTTGTGATAAACATGTGTAGGGTTTGAGGATAAAATTCCCCATAATTTGGGTATGTTATTAAAAGTTGAAAAATTCAATTATGTTATTGAAAATTCAATAATTGGTTGGTAAGTTATTAATAATTAAGTTGATAAACAAATGTTTTATCAATAATTAGTCAACAATAGTAGAGACCTTAGGTTGAGATTGAATCTTAGTTTTTTAAAAAAAGTATAAACGTATAGTGTTTGTCAATTCTTCATCTTTTCAACCTCTACACCTATATTTTGTGTTGACATTAGATTGTTTTTGCTAGGTTTTCCATGTGTAGGTTTGAGGATGGTTCAAAATTTTAAATCATGTAGTCATCATTTTGGCACATTTTTCAATTTCAAAAACCTTTTGGAGTAGAACTACCCATGAATGGACACTTAAAAATTCAAATATCAAGGTTCAATAATCATACATTGTTTTGCACATGATCCTCAAATAAATATGCAAAATTGAAGACAAGTCACTAGTAGGCATTTACAACACTTAATTCCAAGTTGGAATGAGAAAGTTGTGCCTTCCCCAAAGTTAGGGTTCTCAATGTTTGGAAAAATAAACTTAAAACACATAGTACCCCTAAATGCAAGCATTTTACACCCTATGAACAAACACTTATGCAAGGACATTCATTTCATCTTTAATGAGGAAAAAACTTAATGAATTTGAGTTCTAAAATAATAAATGTCTTGGACATCTTTAAAATCAATAGTTGATGTAGTGCCACATGGGGCAATCTCATTACATCCTTCTTTTTCTCCCGAAATATGAAAATAAAATTCCAATCCCCATAGTTGCAACTTGATTTCCTTAGGCACTAATGATCTTTTTTTTTCTACCTCCTTTCCTCTCAACCTTTTCTCCCTTACTCTCTTTCTTATTTTCCATTGCTACAAGATGTCCTAGGAACTAATCATGTTGTGAAGGCCTCCTCTCACTTCTACTAATCTGTTGGAAGATTGTTGTGTTGGGGGAACATCGTGTGACAAAGATACTATTGTTATTGTTCTTCCTCTTCCTTAAAATTGTGAACATTCCATTGAAGGCCATACAAAAGACTCTTTCAATTAGTTGATTGGGAATAGGCATGCTCCTTAAAACCAAAGACAAAACATTTTGCAAAAGCTTCATATTTTACAACTATTTTTTCAAATACCTAGGATGTTTTGTCTTTTTTAATTTTATGTTGCTATTGCATCAATCACAAATGGGTCAACAACATCTCCTTGGAAGTAGGCATTCGTGAAAGGATTGGTAGTAGTTTTGCCATGAAAGAAGCCATAGTGAGGATCATTCTATTGATGCTTTCATTATTGTTGGGAGACTTGACTGTTAGGGTGTTGGGTCTAGTACTAAAGGAATTTAGTCACAAAAGTTAATACATTATTTCACAACATTGCTAACCCAAACATAGGGGATAACACGATTATAAATCAAAGTGCGAATGTAGTTGCATGCAAGATTATTATTAATATAATATTCACATGATAAAAAGGGTGAGTGGAATGTGATCATAACCAAATGTTGATGCAAAAGATGTTGAAAAAATGATTACATTTGGGAAGAATGTGTAAGGTGTTGTTCTAATGGTACTCACTAACACACAAAACGCAAGCTCTTTCTTAGGTTCATGTTTCTCTTTTTATCTTTTTGTGTATGTGGTGATGAATTTTTTTTTGAAGAAATTCAAAACCTCAATTCTTCATCTATTGTGTAAAAACAAAATAAAAATTTCCACTGTATTCTTCAATAATCATTCTACAAAAGAATCTACATGGGCATTCTCTTTTAATAGCTTCTTTTCCAAAAGATTTTCACAAAAATTCTTCATCAACAACTTTTGATGTTTGTTGTAGGCTCCTTTTAGATATGGAGACCCTTTTGTTTGAAGGTTCATCTATAAGCATGTTATTTATCATGTTGTTGTCCTTAAATTTAAAGACAATTCATGGGGTTAGTAATAGCTTCATGGATGAATTATTTTCATTATTATAAAAGGAGCTCTTGCCAAAAGGGAATCATATAAGGCCTTTAACTTAATTAAGGTGCTTGGATTAAATTAGATTCAATCCATGCATGCACAAATGGGTGTGTGTTTTTTTGGGACACTTTAAAAAATGCCCAATGGTATCCAAAATGTAACACATGCATATATGTTGAAGGGTCAAAAAAATTCCATAAAAAGTGCTTTGACACTTTCCTTTAATTTCATGGTTATTACACATATACAAGTGAAAATCCTTGGCAAAATTGTTGATTTAGCATAGCCATGGTGCTAGTTTAGATGATTTGGCTCAAAGTGTTACAAATTCCATGGATTGGAAACATATTAATGACAAATGGTTAAATATTTTACCAATAATCCATGCAATATATGTGAGATTAGGGTTGGCACTTGATGGAGTCAATCCATTTGGTGATTTAAGTTCATGTGATTTTACAAGGCTCATCATTATACTAAATTACAGTTTTCCCCCTTAGATGGTAACTAAACTGTAATTTTTTTATGTTGGCCCTAATTATTCCTAGTAAGGAATTAGTGACATTTGGAAATGTAAATGTGTACTTACAAATGTTGATCGAAGAATTACAAGTGATGTGGAAAGGGGTATAAGCCTTTGTTGCATACTCAAAACATGCATTTTCATTAAAAAACAATGTGCATGTGGTCCATACATGATTTTCTAGCCTATGGGTTATTTGCTGGTTGTGTAACCAAAGGTTGTGTGGGGTGGCCACCTTGTGGTCCAACAACTGAATCTTGTTTTTCAAAGAAATTGAAAACAAAATTATATGGTGGGAGTTGGATGTTATTTACCACAGAACCACCCTTATCAAAAAAAAAAAAAAAAAAAAAAAAACACCTTTAATGGGGAAACATAATTTAGGGCTACACATATGTGAGTAACTACTATAGACACTATAAAATGGGACAATGAATGAAAATCATTGCTTGTAGTTCCAAGAAACAAAGTCGGTGCCAAACTTGACCCTATATACAAACTTGGCATCAAACAAATTAACATCATGTTTCAACTACCATATTGGGAGGTAAATAATATTGTTGGGCCTTAAAATGAAATTCATTTTCATAGTCCCTTGCAACCAAAATTGTGATTTTGAGTTCGTTTAGATTTATATATTATTGTTATGAATTAGTGGATGGTCATGACGGTGAATTTGAAGTTTACCTTAATTAATTAATGGGCTTGTTTATTAACCAGGGTTTGCTAATCTGCAACACACTAGATGTGATGCATTGTGAAAAAATCTGTGAGAATGTGATGAAAACAATTTTTGGTGCAAAGGACATTATAACCATCCAAGAAGACCTTAAAAAGTGTGGCATATCGCCACATTTGTGGCTACAAAATGTTGTAGGGAAGATGATTAAAGGTGTGTAGTTTTATTTGTGGTAACATATGAATGGAATGAACGATTTTTACAAATTGTTGGCAACTTGAAGACAAGATCTCACTATGTACCTTCATTAAAAAAAGAATTATCAAGGATGGGGAAATGAGGGGGATGAAATCACATGACTATCATGTCATGATGCAAGAAATCTTGCCTTTATGCATGCAACATCTCACGACAAAAGGTTGTAACATGGCAATTATTTGATTGTTTTGTGTTTTCAAAAAGTTGTGTGCAAAAATTGTGGACCCAACAACAATGGGGGACTTTAAACAAGATGTTGCTTTAACATTGGTGTTGTTGGAATGTGAATTCCCTTCATCATTTTTGATGTCATAACATACCTCTTGATTCATTTAGTGAAAGAATTAGAATTATGTGGTCCAATCCACACATGGTGGATGTAACCTATTGAATGTAACTTCAAAAACTTGAAGGGATTTATGAGATTCAAAGCAAGGTTAAAAGGAAGCATGGTAGAAGGTGATGTACTAGAAGGAACATTAGGGTTCTACACATAATACTTGCAATATTTTGGAGCCACAACGTGATTAATGTGGGATGAAAAAAAAGATGCTTACATGAATGATAATGTGCTTGAAGGAAGTGGTTGTGCATGAATGAGTATAAACCTTTGTGACATGACACATTCATTTGTGTTACAAAATGTGGAATCAATGTCAACATGGCACATGTAATTAACCTCACTTCTCCTTATTCATGTTGAAAATATTATAATTTTTAATAAATATGCAATAGATAGCGCATGGATTGGGATTGAATGATTGCAAGTTACAACAATTAATTTTGCAAAGTAAATTGTTGCAAGAAATATGCAAGGGAAATACAAATGTAGAACCAATAGAAAAGTGAATTCTTATCTACCTTAGGTTGATCCTAAGTTATAGTTGTGTTTTTGGATCACCTTAAGGAAGTGCCCCCATTTCCAATGTGGATTAGAAGTTCAATTTCTATAGTTGTCAAACAAAGGGGAGTCAATTGAACAAGATGTGGTGTATTTATCCATGCCACCAACACTTGAAGCCAAATCTCATCAAGCAATGTGGGCATTTGGGAACCATATTCATGTTTCAAGTGCCAAAGAACACTCAACAACACATGATAGTGGTGTAGTAACAATCTTTGAACAAGAATGTGTTTCGAGACCAAATGACCAAAAATTGGTTATTGCAAAACTAGAATATGTAGATGGGTTGAAGAGATATTAGAAATAAACTGTGGGGTTTTTAAACTTGTTGTTCTCTTGTGTAATTAAAACAAATTATTTTGGGAGCAGTGCAATAGTGAAATGAGATTGAATATGGTTTCACTTTCATAAATTTTGTTTTTGTACTTTCCATTTTAGATCAATCCTTTGGCCACTACATGTAGATCAAGTGTTTTTCTGATTGACCCAAATGAAAGAGGATGAAAAGTAGTTCTAAGGAAAGTCCCTTGTGGGAGATAAGTAACTAACAAAGTTCAAACTGACTAGGCACACAATTTGATATGTTTAAGTTAAAAAATGATGATGCATATGTAGGTTTACAAGCTCCCATTTCCATTGATGAGTTGAATCAACCTACTATGATTATTGGTGGTTCTATACTAGTTGTAGGTGATTTGGCCATTGATGTGCTTAATGCAAAGGATCAAAGTGATGGAGCAAATATTGAAAAGGAATATGCAACAAAGTCTAGTAGTGATGGTTAGTATTTCCATTTGCCCAAGTACCAAATTTAACATACATATTGTGGAATGTTTTAGTTGGGCTCTTTAGACATGGATTAAATGTTATGTAATTAGGTTTTGGGAATTACACAAGGAAATAAAACATGACAAAACATTAATTTGATTTGGTTGGGTTTTAGATTTTATATATATATATATATATATATATATGGTCATGACAATAATATAATTATGGGACAATTATGGATAATTTCCAATTTTTTTATAATTTATAAAATCAAATTTTTGGTACTTCATTTGCATCCAAGTTAATTGTTTGTAAGTTTTAAGAAAAAAATACATTTGATTTTTTCAAAATCAGTAATGTGTTCATCGTCATAAACTCACAAAATTTTATATAATGCTTCTAAAATCATTTAGAAAATATTTTTCATATATAAATCCATGTGGTAAAGTAAAGTGACATTGCCAATGATGTATTTTAATCACATATGACATGTTGTAATCCACATAACAAACACATTAATATTAATGCTGACCTAAATCAATTGACTTCATGACATGTCAAGAAGTTGATGATTGGTTTTAATTAGTCATGTAATGTAACATAATCCTTGTAAGCAAACAAACTTCCACATGTAGTTGGGGATGTCCAATGTGACTAAAATGTTAGTTGAAATAATCCAATTTGACACAACTATTTTTTAGTTTAAGAAAAAAAAACATTTTTAGTCATTATGGAATGTCTATGGTTGATTATATAATCATTGTACTCACATTGTTAAGGGCACAAAAACCCTATTTCTATATTAGTGAATGCATTTAAAATCAATCCCGTTACTTTAATTGTGAAGGTTAAACAATATAATCTATAACCTCCCATGCTCTTTAGTCCATTGCAGTCTAAACATGGTGGCAAGACTAATTGTTTTGCATTTCAACTACATCTATTCAACACAAGTCTAAAGTATGATCTTACACCATAACCTTATTCTATTTTTTTCCTATGTTTATGTTTTTTTATTTCATTGCAATAAAGATTTGCTTTTACTTTGGTCTTACACACTTCATGTTCTTGATTTTCACCTTTGTGTTATCATCTTGGTTCTTTTGTTTTATGTTTTGGATTTAGACTTAGACCTATTCTTTCATCATTTGTTTTCAAATGTAACTTTCATGCATGTGACACCCATGATGATGTCACCATCCATGAGGAAAACCAAACTAAATAGTTGAAAATTGAAATTTAGTTCCTTGTCTTGGTTAAAGACTTTTTTGAGCCCTGCAAAATCTAAGACCTTTTGCACTTTTGCAACCACCTTCATTTTTAAGAACGTCAAGTCCCATGTCTCTTTCTACCTTGATGATTGCCATGGAGTTGCTTGGAAGCAACAATACTATTAAAATTGCTTCACATTTGCATTTAAAACACAAACAATGAATGAAATTATCATATAAGAATGGGGCAAATCCTTACATACATTGTGAACTTTGCAAACCAAAAGATAAAAACATTCCAAGGTCTAGTAATAACCATAATGCATACCAAAACAAAAACAATTCAAATAGGGACATTGTGGGAAATGTATAACATAAATCCAAAATCACTTAAATTGTTTATTGTTTGGCAATGGTTCAATCAATTTGTGTGGAAAGTGAGATTTGTGGAGTATGCATCCCATAAAGGCAAAAATCTTTTAAAGTTTAATAGCACCATAATCACTTAAAATGTTTGAAATGGAAGACATACAACATAAGGGATGAAATATTGAATGAAAGTAATGGATGGAAAATTTAGATGTAATCATTGTTCACATTTGTTGTTACTCATATCAATACATATATTTAATTCAATTTAAAAAAAAAGAAAAGGTCTAGGCTCAAGGCTCTAGGTTCAAGCTTCACATGCTAGTGTTGTTGCCAAAGACCAAAGGTAAGTGAAACCAAACAACATGGTGTAGTTGCCCCTTTGTTTTGGTATAAATAATTAAGGGGCAATCACATGGCCGTGGCAACTTCTTTTAATAATTCTACTTTTGCTCCTCCCATGGTTATCAACATTGTCTCCTTCCACGAGCTCAACTACGAAGACAAGGTGATCCTCATCAACCATTGCATGTAGGAGTGCAACCCAATGTTACAACAATTGTTGGCTCTATGTTGTTATTGTGATCTATTAATGAGTGAAGAAAAAAGAATTTGCATCCATGAGTTTCCAATGCATTTTTGCATTCGTTTAGGTCAAGAACTTGCATTTGCATGTTGCCAACAAAGATACATTGAAATGAGGTTTCGTTAGAAATGTGAGGTTGCATAAGGACAAGGTTAGGGTTGAGTTGTGTTGAATCATATGAACCTTTGCATAGGGTTAAGGTTGAGTTGTGTGGAATCATACCGACCTTTGTATAAGGTTAAGATGTGTTGAATCATACCGACCTTTGCATAAGGTTAAGGTTGAGTTGTGTTGAATCATACCGACCTTTGCATAAGTACAAGGTTAGGGTTGAGTTGTGTTGAATCAAACTGACCTTACATCGTTTCAAGGTCACCCAACATATGTTTCTAAGGTCAGAATTAAATGAAGCTACCACAAATTTTCAAAAATTGATAACTAATTCTACAAGAGTTGAAAAATTACAATTTCACTTGCTACATATTCTAAGCTAACTATATAAACAGCCCAAAAGACGGGATGCTGCAATATATGTTTTTGAGACTGTCCAAAGCTTGATTTTTTAATAATTTTTTGTTTTTTTTTGGTTGATTGAGCCAATCAAAGATGCCCCACACTAAAGGAAAATAATTGAACTTTAAGGGTCCCTATGAGTAATTAATATGAGTCACACTATATCACATAAATTTCTTACCATATATTACTATGTATTGGGGGGGGCGGGGGATATATATTCATACTTCTTATTAATTAGTTGAGGGGTGTGCCCAAAGTTGTTGTTGTTTTTGGTGTTGGAAGGAGCCACTTTGATTGGCCCATCACAATTTTTTTGAAAACATCGGGCAACCCCCCAGGAGAAGCACAAAGGTGGTGCTTCTCGGGCAACACCCCACCTTTCTATGTACATGAAAGTTTAACTTTTGGCCAAAGCATGTATAATAAAAGTGTGGCACTATTGGGAACATCTTGGGGAAAACATTGGGAACTTCATGGGAACTCAACGGAAAAATTTAAAAATAAAAATAAAAATCCCTCCCCGTTCTGTGTCCCACCCCTTTCTCTCTTTTTTTTACCCTTGTGATACCCATTGGGTATCATGGAAAAAAGGGAATAAAATTTGACATGTTTACACTTGCTAAAGGCCTCGGCCCGGTGGGTTGGGCTTGGGTTGGGTTGGCTCGGCACGGCTCAGGTTTATTACCCTACACAATTATACACAAGATGGAGGGAGGCATATCCAAAATATGAATGAGATATTGAGAGGCGAATTTTACACTCATCCACCAATTAAATAGTGACAAGTGTTATTTTTGAAGCTCAATCATTCACAGAACAATAATGATTGGAATTAGCTGATTCCGGAAAATATTCTGCCTCCTGCCAAGGCATTTTTCAGTGCTCTAATTTTCTTTTTTTTTGCTTAAACGAAATGGCAGAATGGTGGGCACCCTCTCGCTCAACCAAATCAGATATCTCCACGTGTCAAAAACGCGAGGGTTTTTTTCTGCCACGAACCAATCCATATCCGCCACGTAGTCATGGCCAAACCTTATGGAACTTGGTGCGTGAAATTAAGGCCCCCCCCCCACCCCCCGGACTGGCCTACGGCGGGCGGCCTTTCGTCGAAAGTGGCGGCCATTCACGCGGCTTGATACTGCCACGTCATGAAATGGCCCAGAGGACAAAGTCTGAAACCCGTGTTCGTTCCCTTGCCTATGCGCGAAAGTGACGCCCACCAGGTGACGGCCTATCGTCCTAAGTTAACGACCATTCACGTAACTCGAAAGTGCCACGTAATCCAAACGGCCCAGAGGCCAAAAAAGGATGAACCCCGTGGTGGTAGACTTGGATCCAGGGCTTTTTATTTAAAGGATTTTGTAAGTAGTAGCCAAAATGGAGATCATCCAGAAAACATTTTCGCCAAATATGGCTACAGAATAGATTTGAAAGTAGGAAAAACCCAAAAGAAAAAAAACCAGAAAAAACAGAATTCTGGCGACAGACTAGATCTGAAATTAGGAAAAACAAAAGAAAAACAGACAAATAAAATTCTGGCTAAACTACAGGAACTGATCATAAAAATATGGCGATATAGAATTGTTTTTATTTTATTTTTTGAAATATGGCGAATTTGGGCCCATTGTTTTTTTTCCATGAAAAAAAATCCTTTGCACAGGTGCAAATAATAATTTTGCTCAGTTTCGCCAATAAAAAAAACACCAAAAAAAAAACCCACTGCTTGGATCCATTTGTGCTCGCCTACAGTCTCAGTTTGGGCTTTCAGCAGTTGTATGGAAGCAGAGTTGCTGTAGAAACGCGGAGTGATTGATTGCGTCCTTCATTGTCTTTCTTCAGCTTTGATTCCAGACAGAGAAGAGTTCGATCAAGAAGAAGAAGAAAGAACAAGAACAAATAAGGGAGATTTGGCACAACAAAAATGTCATATGCAGCAGAGGACGATGAAGCACTTGAACACACGCTGTTGATTGTTAGAGAAGTGTCGGTGTACAAGATCCCGGCCAGAAGCTCAAGCGGTGGCTACAAGTGTGCGGAATGGTTACAATCCGATAAAATCTGGACGGGTAGGCTCAAGGTCATCTCCCTCAAGGAGAAATGCGAAGTTCGATTGGAAGATCCCAACACAGGCGAGCTGTTCGCTGCCTGCCCTGTCCTTCCTGGCAAGAGGGATGCCACCGTGGAGAACGTGGCGGATTCCTCTCGCTACTTCGTGCTTCGGATCGATGACGGCAGAGGAAAGCATGCTTTTATTGGCCTTGGATTCGCGGAGAGAAACGAGGCTTTTGATTTCAATGTGGCTCTCTCCGACCATGAAAAGTACGTCAAGAGAGAGGCAGAGAAGGAGCAACACGGGTTTGATGGCCATGACGGCCGTAACACCTCACATCCCTCCTTGGATCTGCGTCTTAAGGTAAGGACAAACCATTCCATGTCCAATCTGTTTCTCGCTCCTCTCTGCAATTGTCTTGTAGATACTTTTGTCTGCATTCCCTCTCTGTCTGCTAGCACTTCCTTGTATGCTTGCTTACATCACTACCTCACTGGTTGTCCATATTTCACAGCTGCATTATCATCTAGCCGGGGTTATTATGTAGACAGCAATTTCTTTGATCGGAAATCTTCTGGAATTTGCATTCCCCTCTCTCTCGTCAGTAGATCTTAGATTGACAATTTTAGGGTTTACAACAAGTTTTAGGGTTTGACATGTCCATCTTACATCTTCAGTTCCGGTCTACTGGACTGAGATCTAAACCACCTTCTTTATATTGGGGCTTTTTCTTAGCTTCCAGGTTGAGTACAAAACTTTCCTTATTCTGTTTGTTGTACCTCTGTCTTTTCTTGATCTGCACATGTTTAGGGTTTCTGTTTTGTTGCAGTTCAGTTGGAGCGGATGTAATATGCCTTTTGTGTGTGTCCTGGGGTTCTCATTAGATAGCTTTGTCCATCTTTAGTGTCACATGCTTTGGTTTGGGCTCTTACTTTCTGGTGTGGGTCCCCTGCCTCCATCTTTTTTTTGATGCACACATGTTTAGGGTTTTTGTTTTGTGCAGTTCAGTCGAAGGGGATTTGATATGCCTTTTGTGTGCATTCTGAGGTTCTCACTTGATACTTTCTCCATCTTTTAGTGTCACATGCTTCAGTTTGGGCTCTTAGATTCTGGTGTGGGTCCCTTGTGTATGTGTGGTTGTGGCTTGCATGACAGTTTGAGAGTACTTGTGTCTTCTAACAGGGTGTCTGTTCTCAATGAGCTGATTTGATGGGGAATTAGGGATAGAGTAAACTTGAATGCATGCTGTTCTGGATCATGAGCATCACGTTTAATCCCTGAAATGGAGACCTACTTTCCTCTTTTGTACCATTCAATATCAAACTTTTCACCCCAAATACTTCACAGCTGCCAAAGTTTTGACATTGGATCCTCAAGACCCAGGATTGTGCTCAGAAGGATAATGCCTAGGTTACCCCCACATTGTTTGGTTCACAAACAAGAGCAAGCCTTGATCATTCCCAGGAGAAAATGCCTCATAAACCTCAGACGGAGGATGAATATGCAGTTGGACACCTACAGTCATAATCAAAACAAATTGGGAATGTGTGGTATGTTTCTTACAGAGTAGGTTTTACAGGCCTATAGGTCCTAAGATCAAGTAGGAGCGCATGCCCTCTACACTCATCAAGCTTGGTATTGTCATCCCTTATCAGCCCTGCCTTTGTCATATGCTAGTTGGAGCTGACTATACAGTTGCAGTATCAGCACCCAGATGTACTGCACCTCTCAGTATAGGTCTTTTGTTGGAACCGTCCCAGGGCTGTCATTAACATGCAATGTGAGCTATGGATGTAGGAGGGGGAGACTATCAAAATAAATGTGAAGACTAAGCCGGCATCAGGCACAGGGATGCTGTCAGGTGCAACAGGGACTAGCAATGTAAGCATTGGCCGCATGAAGGCTCCACTGGCACCACCTCCTGGTGGAGGCCGAATTCGTTCCCCACTACCACCACCACCTTCAAATGACTCCAGAAATGTTCATTCTTTTGGATCTGGTGCTGAACTATTGAATCCCACCAGAACTGGGGTGTATGCTTCCAATATGGCATCAACACAGGCACTTGACAGGTCCAAGCATACAGGAAGGGCTGATCCTTTCACAGATTTGTCTCATCTCAAGGTACTGCCAGTTGCAATGACCTATGAAACCTATGGCTATGCAAATTCCTCCATCCTTTCTTTGTTGATATGTATCATCGATCCAGTGAGTGTTGCAATGATGCCTGATGCATTTTTGTGCATGTATCATGGTAAACTGTGTATTGCAATGCCTGGATTCTTAGTAGGGGATGGGGAACAAGTTCAACAGCAGCAGTTTAATGTGGTTCTGAGTTCAGTTAGTGTGTTTGCCATTTATGCAACTAATGATGCTTGGGAAATTGGCACAGACGAATCTGCCAGCTACTTCTACGACAAGTTCAAGCACAGTTGGCCGTGGTGCTGGAGGCTGGGCAGCATTTTAGTATGTATAAGTTTATATAGCTTCTTGTAAGCCCACTTGGTCTATGTTTTTCCCTGCTGTCCTTTTTTGTGTGTTTAGTCTATCCTGTTGTGTTTTGCTCTCTTGTGTCTTGTCCTCGTGTTGTTTGTTGCTAGCCAGTAGCATGGCTGAGTCTTCCTGATGCTTCCAGATTTGCAGCAGAAACTCAGTCCACAGGTTAGTGTTTACACTGGCCTTCACCCACTGTAGGGAGCTGATGAAGTCAGTGGGGATGTTGTGATAGAGAAGTCACTATCATACATGTTACTGTTGATGGTCCCTGAACAAGTGTGAGACTGGCACTGTTGTTCATACTGCATTCATGTTTATTTTGTTTATTTTGTCCTTGTTTGGTTTTTGTTTTGTAGTCCTTTGTTCTCAGTTTTGTCTTTCCTGCCCCTGGAAATTTCAGTGGCTCAAGGAAGAAGTTAACCTTGCTTTTCTTTCTCTTAATTGTAAGAATGGAGATTTCTCGATTCTTATGAGAGATATAATTAAGTTTATATGTTTTGACAAACAATTTTAGACAGCAGACCACACATTCTGTGGTAAGCATTTTAGAACAAAGCTTATCTGGGACTCATGATGAATGCTTCCTTTGTTAGTCTCCACTTTCCATGGTGTCAAGGAAGTCAAAAAGGTTAATGTGATATGTTCAGAACCATCTTCTAGCTCACAGTAACTGTTGGCTTTTGCTGTTCATGCATGGGAGTTTCTGGTAACGGATTGCACTTAGTGGCTTCACCACCATCAGTCTTGCTATCAGGGATACATGAGCATTTCACAAAAAATTCAAACATCTTCCTGATTGAGGAAAGTGTAGTGGGTCTTAGACCATGTATGAACTCTTAGGATGTACTGGGGTTTTACTCATTCTGTGGGGACAAGGCTCCCAAGACTGGTTTCAGTAATTTCCAGTGTCAGCTCAAAACTGTACTCCTCATATTAGAGGTTTGACTGTAGAGTTGAACAATGTAACAGACTTTAACTTCAAGCCTGAAGCCAAATGGAGAATGGAGTTCAACATTGTGTGTCAGGGTTACTAAGATAGTCTGACACACTTTCTTTGGAAGAAAATTTTTTTCAGTTAAAAGTCTTGGGTAACATTTTACTGGTCTTAGCTGGAAAGAGAATCTGTCACTTTGTGAATTTATTCTATTTACAGGTGATCACTACCTTCAGAGCTAGGGTTTATACATATGACCGGCATGTGAAGGAACTCTGCAACAGATTGCTGGTAGCTGAAGCAGCTTGCTGAGAATTGAGGGTGAGAGGAAGAGCTGTCAACAGTTCATTGGCACAGAAAGTTGCGACATTGATTCTTGGTTTGTGGCAGTTGATGATGACTTGAGCAAAATATGTGATATGTGTTAGTGAATATTGCACTCAATATCTATCTCTGTTGTCTTCACCATCCTAGATGTTCCAGGTAAAATGTAGGAATAGTGACAAATCTTGGAGCCTAATGATGCAATCTCTAGTTTTCTAATGTATATATTTTATGAACTGCAGAGTAGCCTTCACAACAATACTTTGATGACAAAATTTCTCCATCATAAATTGTTTTATCATCTTGAGCATAACCAAAATTAACACAAGAAGAATATTTGGTTGTGATTGGCATACTGTGTGAGACTGGCAACTTTGTCATTTATTGCATATGACATAATCTAGCCCGCTGACTTCATCAGCTCCCAATGCTTAGTATGAACTTAGCCAAATTCGGAAAAAACCATATATAAACATCTACGTCATAAGCTTCTAGACACTTAAGTCTTGCTATTAAGCTGGTGCTGAAAATATCACTCATCAAAGAAGTAAACAGTTTTCAAGCAATGAGCTTTTGAACATAAGAGTCATTTTGTTTTTCTTGTCCCTGTACAAGCAAGCCCGTAAGCCTAAGGCACAAAGACGCCTGCATACAACATAGTGTCTGGAGCATACTTGCACCCTGCTTGTATCATTTAAACACATGACAGTGATTACTTGGATACAGAACTTCTGCAAAAGTCACCGGAGACCATATCTATGAAATTACAGAGAAATCTCAATGCCAACGCATTAAAGGGAACTATTCTATCAGTTTCAGCAAAACTAAAACGAACATGACCAAAATAGCACCTTACTTTATAATACTTCCAATAATTTGCAGTAAAGAGAATTGCAAGTGGTGGTTTAGGCATTGTAAGCATCTGTGTCTAAGATTGGGAACATTGATGCTCAAGGTGCAGACCTAAACAAGCACCCAATTGAGCTTCCAAGCTTGAACTGTTGTTAACAGAGCATATCTGCTGTAGGGAGGTGACAGTTATCAGAGCAGATCTTGGACACCAACATCTGTGCCTGTGACTTGAGCACCTAAACACAGTTGGGAGGTAAAAAATTCAGACACTTGAAGTCAGTGCTAACAGATGTGACGATGCAACCTTTTTGGATTTCCTAGAGCTTTGGCAGTAATTTCCAGATACTTGTTACTACCCCAGCTTGAGGATACAAAGGTGAAGAAAGTATAAAGAAGGTCAAGCTCTGGAATGGTAAATATTGAGCTTGAGCTTCATAAGGTTGAGAAGAAAGTTTGAGTCAGAAGGCCAGCCTTAGCTCCTTCATTTGTTAGAAACATTAACCTGCATTACAGAAAGCACACACTTGAACCACAGAGAAACAGAAATGAATTCTTTAACAATTACCAATGGTTCACCAACATATTTTTACCACTGAGTTGGCAAACAGATGTAAATGACTCAGTTCTGCTGGTCCAAAACACCTTAACTAGAGAAAACCTTCTGTCTACTGCATCTGAGTTGAATACCTGGGTGAAATTAGCTTAACTACAATGGCAAACCCAACACCTCCAAAAAACTTGCAGACAGACAAGAGTGACCAACCTTGTCAGTCAATTGCAGAGGTAACTTGCTGAATTTTGCACTAACTGTTCAAGATTGACTTGTCATTTCTTCCACATCAAGCTCAACAGCCAAAACTGGAGAATCCACGTGCATTGCCTCATCACTACATAAGACAGTGAAACATTAGAAAACACATTAGAGGATTTAATTCCCTGACCAGAGAAGATGGATACAAGAAAATGGCCCTGAGAAGTGGCAGGGATCAATGTTGGCAAGCATGTCATCTGTAAACTATGAAGGGGAAGTTGGCAACTACATCTCTATAGTAATGATATTCAAAGGTGCTGAGAACTTCTCCATACTATGGAGAGGGAAAGTAAAGAAAAAGCCAAAACAAGAAAAGAGGAAGAAAAAGCAGAGAAACAGGGAATCCACTAAAGATAAATCTGAAGCTTTTGCTTCCTTGAAGCTATGGAGGGATTGTATATACTTTATCTTCTCCTTCTACCAGACACATTTGAAAGTTAAGGGCTGACCTCTCAAATGATGAAACTCAAAAAATCCTAGCAAAAACTCTCTTTCTAGCTTCCAACTCTAGTAGATTGATCTTTCTAGAAAAAGTATTGAGAAATCAAGAGACCACAATTTGTCAGCATTAGGGCAATTCCAGAAATTGACAACTTCAACCACACCTGAAGAATCTTTAAAACTCCAACTAGTCTGAGAAGCAACACAGCTTCCTGCAACTTGGCAACCAGCAGGTCATTGACCACTGGCAGGATAGCTTTATACAAGGAGCTCAGCCACTTAGAAACTTCTGTGAGATAATTAGAACTAGCTGCATTCATAAAATTAAATTTTAAGGGGTTTTCATGAAACTCCTGGGTCACACCAAGAAATGGAAGACAAGAGTAGACAGAAATAAGAGTTGAAAGTTCCCACTCTCAATGACATGTATGTTGATAAAGCTACACTAACATGAAAGTGGCAGTTAAAGAAAAAAGTGCTGCCACAGGGCTGCTCTTCACCTGTTTTGGACAAAACCATGTTCAACAGGGGAGCGGCTGCAATAGATGGCTCGTCCAATTATATTGCTCAGTGGCAGTGGCCCAAAGGTCCGGCTATCTACAGCCTCCTGCAAGTACCAACTTGAAATGATGACATCTGCAAGCACAGTTACTTTTCTCATGAAATTGAGTACATTTTGTGTTTCCATGGCCAACCTAACCACTGCTCTATGTCTGCATTTTTGTTGTACTACATTCTGAGTTGTCTTTTTGTCCCTGAGCCACCATAAATCATTAGACCTTTGGAACAGATGAATCAACAAATAGAACCTTAAAAGATGAGCATCTTGCAGTTACTTGAATTGTCAGACTTGATCTAAAAATTTACTTAATCCATGTCCCTGAGATCTCCAGGTGACTTCACTGGATTTCTTTGTTTGCAAGGAGCCCCACATTGAGCATGTGGTTAATTTTCCACCCATGACAAACCCTACTATTGCATGATTTCTCAAGGGCTTGATTGGCAACAGTAGTTAACACAATGATGCCTGAATTGATGCAGAGTACAATCAAGGATCAAGAGGGGCCATTTGTATGCACAGCAGCCCACTTTCCATAGTATGGTTCTTTTCATCTCACACGCAAGGATATTTGACAAAGTGTGTCAATACATAGCATGGCAGAAGCTCATTTTAACTATGAAATCAGAGTTCCAAACTCAAAGTTGATATCTGTACCAGTACCTTTGGGCTTATACCTCCGTTGTCACAAAGCACCCAGCAGGTTCCAGGTTGTAGCTTAAAACCCTCCTCATTGTCATTTGATGAGAGCATCTCCTCCCCTTCTAATGCTGCAACCCGTCGGACAAGCTCCCTTTGTGGATTATCTGGATCCTCCAACATCACAACATCCCCCACAAACACTGACCTGCCAGAGATAAAGACAGAATGTTGTCAGAAAAAAAAGAGATGGAAAGTCCTTCGTTAACACCCAAGACTCAATGATCCATGGATCCTAGCAGTGATTCAAGTATGGGATGATGTCATAACCAGAAAGATACCAACAAAAGGCATCTCAGGAAATGACACTCTACACCAAACTCGAACAATCTATCTCACTCTGTATTAGTGCAAGCAAGTGGTTGCAACAATACTCTAAAATCATCTATACCATATAAGTGTGGCATGCCAACTTTGCAGTTGCCTAGACAATTATTACCACTTTTGGTATACAGAACCCTCATGTGTAACCAAAATTAAGTGTTTCTCAACTCAAATAGCATCTGGAACTGTACATTTCAGCATAAAGATGGCTCCAAAACTAGTAGCATGGATAAAATCATGATACAATTGCAGAAGCCATTTCACACCATCATAGGATCATGCAGGAAAGCACAATGAGAACAGTTGGTAGGAATGCAACCTATAACTGACCTTGGGCTAGGCCTTGGAAGTGATCGGATAAGTAATGTCTCTCCTTGACTTGCAAAAGTTGGTGTCATCTCTGTGCCTTTGAAAAGCCTTTTGAATGTGAGACGACCTTGTACTACATTCTTGACAATACTATCATATATTTCTCTCTCCTTGATGTTCCCCAGCTCATAACTCTGCATCAATTCATCATCCATTTTGCATCTTTGCATCAACGAAAGGAATCCTATCCTCAACTCCTATTTCAGGGGAAATCCTGCAATAATAAAATCTATAGAAGAAAGACAACCAACTACAAACGAAAACTGCAAAAAATGAAGAGCTTGATGAATTCCACTGGAATAAAAACACTCCATGTGCAGACACCATGTCCAGATAAAAAAGACAGTCATAAGAGTCAAATCTATGCTGCGTGACATACCCTGATGCTTTGAGCGAGGGAGACCTTGATCTTTGTTAGGAAATATCGTGCCCATGTCACTGGAGATCCCATGGCCCCCGCCCTATCTCCTTCAAGACCTGTCAGGCACGACCAGCAAAATAAAGTGACTGACTACATCGAGCAGATTCACTTTTCTCGCCCACTTTCCCCTATCTATCTTCTCTCTGAAACTTCACAAAATCCAACTGCAGCATTATAGCTGCTGTAACACCATCAACCAAACTCCATACCTTCAATTTCCTTTCATCTACACAAACCTGAAATCCTCTTCAAAATGCTGCTCTCTTGGATGCCACGTGATCTGACATCTCAGGCAATAATGCAAAATGAATTCTCGTCTCCTCTCCCTCCGAGCGTTATGCTTGAAACCCTAAATCTGTCGAAAACCCTAAATCTCTTTCTGACAACCAGGAAGAAGAAGAAGAAGAAGAAGAAAGAAGCTTCGATGTCACACTCAAACGAGAAGGAAAAGCACTGCGAAAACTGCAGCAATCATCTCTTCAATTACCAACACTAGTAAACAAAATCTTTTCCCTTAGGAATCAAGGGTTTTCCATATACCACGGGCTCACAAAAACCTTGGGCAAAAACTCTCTTGCGGATTGAACAAAAGCCAAGAGACTGCAACTTTTCCAGTCATCCGAGTGATTCAAAACCGAGCTTACTGATTCACGCCATGCGCAAATCGGAGATGATCGATCAGGGAGGGAGAAATTGAGAATCCAAAAAATTCTTCGCAACGGAGGAACGCGAGAACAGTCGTGTGCGGAAGACGCTTCCGCATCCCGACGATTTTGTCTGTGCACCCTATTCGACGGTCGAGATGCCACCACGTATACTCTCAGAATATCCAACCAGATCTATATATATATATATTGCCAGATCAAACAGATTTATTGATAACCGGCAATACTTTATTCCAAACAACAATAGGAAGGGAAACAAGAGGAGGAGGAGGAGGAGGCAAACTAATGATACCCTAGTACCTTGGCCAATTCGACACTAATTATAATATTTTCAGAATTTTTTTTCAAAATTTTCAAAAATGATTTCTTCCAAATTTTAAAAAAATATTGTTAAGGAAAATAGTGAATATTTAAAAAATACTTCATTTGTTGAAATGAATATTTCAAAATTAATTAAATTATTTGATGGACACGTGTTGAAATAAATGGCCAAGGTATTACGATATGGTAAACAATCAAGTGCAATACGAAGCATACCATGATTTGCTATCTAACACTAATAAATTATGACAAATTCATGTTTGATGACAAAGGTAGAAATCGTTTTTCATTCTTCACCTACCTACAACAAATAAGATATACGAGATGATAATGGATGAAGGGTTTGTGAGTGGTGGTCATTGATTGGTAGCCAATTCTACGATTGCTCTTCAATTGAGGATTGTGGAAGCTTGTAATTTTGAGAGCGTAATTAAATTTTTTTGGTTTAAAATAAATGGTTAAGATTGACTCCAAGGGGTCAATCAAGCTTGTTTATTCTTCACACATTGTTAACATAACATTGTAAAAAGTTGTTGGTTTGTTTATGTAAACAATCAAAGACTTGTATCATTAAGAGGAAAAATGATTTCCAAGATGGGGATTTTGATAACTCCTTTTCTTCTATTGGGCTTCTTGTGATGTTGGAAAACTATGTGTAGAAGATGTGTGGGTCAATAGACTTACAATGGTGGAATTCACATTAACAATGTTTGCAAGGAATTGATTTCCATCTTTTGAAAACACAATGTCAACATTGCATCCATATGTCTAACATGTGAAAGAAGGAAGAACATCCAATTGTTTTTAAACCACATGAAAAACAACTTCCTTTACAATGGATATAAAGACATCATAAATGGCATCATGTGTCTCGATGTGTTCATTGCCATGTAAACATTGTAAAAGATGGATACCCATAAGATCAATAGGATGAATTTGTACACAACCAAGGTAAGCCAATGAGTGAGGGATGGGCCAATCGACATCGAATTTGTAATGTGATGAAAAAGATTGATGATGATTAACAAAACATCAATATGACTAATAAAATTATGAATTTGAGCATGTAAGGATGTGAGTTCGATTAGGATGCAACGAGGCCTTCAATCTAACAAACCATAAGGCCCCACACTCTACTTTTGGTGTGATGTGAAAAGCTTTTGATGAATTGTGGTGTGCATGTTTGTTGTTTCACAATCTTTGGTCTATTGGAGCAAAAACTATTAAATTTAAAATGATTTGTTTAATTGTTATTTTTTTTTCAAATTGAGAACTTCAAAATTAATTGAAATAATATTCAGATGGGTGATCTTTCAAGAGGTGTAATATATTTGGATCAATAACATAAAAGCCCATTAATTCACATGAAAATTAAACATAAAACAATTTTTAATTACATAAAAAAAAAATTCTTACATGTCCTCTTCTTGTTCAACATGTATTTTCCAAAACATTTGAACATTCTTTCAAGCCCAAAGTCTTTATATTTTCCTAGGTGAGTTTAACATGTCAACTTGCCTTTCTCCCCATTTCATTAGGTGGCATTAGCTTCATTTTAGGGTTGGCCATGACCCCAACAACATTTTTGGAGAATGTAACTTTAGCTTGTCCCTATGAACTCTTTCATCTTGTGTAATGTGTGTACTTACTTTCTTAGATCAATTTTGGAAGGTTTTAGATTTTCTAGACTTTTTCCTTTTCCTCTCCTATTCATACCTTGGTTTCTCTCTCTCTAGTCATTACTCTCTCATGGGAAGGTTAGGCTCATTGATGGTTAGTTTTTTTAGGTTAGCTACTAATCACAAACTTGCTCTCTATAAGGTTTAATGTTTTAACAACATTTTAACAATGTGTTCAAAGTTAAATGCTAACTAAACATTGATATAATCATTGATATGTTGTTGTGATTGCATTGTAACACATTGCAACGATCAAACATTGTGTTACAATGCAACGACAATATTATGTCAACAATTTATCAATATTTAACTAGCACTTAACTTTGAACACATTGTTAGAATGTTGTAAATGCATAGATACATGGAAAGGGCAAGTTTGTGATAGAAGGTTCTTTATGTTCTCTCTAATGTGCAATCGTAAATGAACGAAGCTTAAGACTCGGTGTTGAGGCCTTTGCCAAACAATTCTTGACTCTTGAATTTGAAAAGTGTTCCAAGACTACATGTCCCTTTGCTTGAAAACCAGAAATCTCATTTCTTGAATCAATTAACTATGGGATTTGAAGACAACTCAAACTAAAGAGCAATGATGTAAAGATACACAAAAGCGACAAAGAAGATGAATGTGTTTTGGTGCACATTGCAAAGATTAACATGTTCAAAGAGAAAAACCTCATATGCAACCACATGATAAAATGGGGAAGTTCAATTCTGCTGGATTTAAGTTTAGTTTAACATATGCTTTAAGTGAATGATTGGTTATGCATTGTATGTAATCGTGAGATATGGGTGTTCTAATGTCATGGGTCATCACAGCATTCCACATAGTACATAGCATATTGTTTTGGAAAAACAAGTTGACAAGGATTTGTAGGCAGTTTGCTTCATTCAAATGCAGTTTTCATACAATAATGGTTTTAGTGAATCAGTTTTGAAGAAACTTTACCGTTCCCAGCCATAAGAATTGAGGTCAAGCTCACTTCCTCCAAGCATTCTGATCCCATTTCCAGGGTTTAGGTCAAGAGATCCTTCTACCTTCACATACGGTGGTGTTGCAAGTGTTGGGGTTGCAGCAGATGATCTTATATGGCTGGGTGATGCTGCTCCCATTTCACCATGATGATACATATTCTTCCCAGACTGTAGTGATGAAGCAGCAGAGGAAGAAGTATGGGGAGATCCATCACCGGCACCATTCAAGCTTTCCTCTGCTTGCATTGATTGTAGTGCAGTGGCTCTCCTGGATGTGGGTGACTCAAGTGCAAAAGCAGAAGAAGATAGAGCCCCTCCTGCACCTGCTAAGGATCCCTGCTGCATCATGTAATTGGCATAGGAGGAGCTGCTGCCGGCCTTGTTGGATCGCCCATGCTGCATGCTCTTACTTATACCTCCAGCCTGAGAAGAGGATTTGTTGCCGCCTCCTTCTGTCCCCACCATCCCAGCAGCATTGAATGAGAGACTGTCTTGTGAAGCTACTGTAGTCCAATGTGAGGAGGGGGGTCGAGCACCACCTGCACCCTTCAATTTGGTAATGCCCTTGAGAGCAGCTGCAGCCTTAGCAAGCCTGTCCTCAGCTCTAGCATTGCTGGATCCCTGCAGGGGCAGGAAGTTAGCACTCATGTCGCAAAGCCGCATGCTTTGCTGCCCCCTTTCACCATGATCATCACCCATCCCTGAATAAGTATAGGAATGCATGTAAGCTCTTTTGATCTTACCCGTAGCTGTCTGGTGCTCGCCACCTACTGAAGCACCCCCACTGTCCTCTGGCTTGTTAGCTGTTAGACTTGTCAGGTAGCTTTTCTGTGATGAGGAATCTGACACCCTTGATTGTTGGCGTGGAATTAGCTGCTGTTGCTGTTGCCACAGGTGTGGAAGTGATAATGCACCTCCTCCTCCTCCTCCTCCTCCTCCTCCTTGCGGATCTACACCATGTTGCAAAAACTCAGGATTGTTGATCATTCCAGGCGGCAAGCTCATCAAGGAGAAAGAACCATGACCCATGAGTACTGGGTCATTGGTGACTTTGGATGCTAGCTCTGCAAGTTTTGCATGTGCAGCTTCAAGCCCTGGAGATGAGGATGTATGTCCTGCAAGAGTTTCCTTTGCTTTCTCCAAAATGGATTGTAAATACTTGCCTTGTGCCTCGATTCGCAATTGCAGACTTCTTTGAACCTGCATTCCAAGTCCAAGTCCATTTTCCATAAAAACTCCAGTTGTATGCATATACATTAGTCAAGAAGAATGAGAGAGACAGGGACAGAGAGAAAGAGACACAAGAGAGATTGTCTACTCAGCCAAGAAGAATCACAAAAATGTGAAACACAAATGTTGAATTTTGTAGTGAACAACACATACAAATCTCATGATACAAAACAGCAAAACTGAGTTGAGGATAATTCTATATGTGGTGCATGTGAAGAATTGTTTTGAGCTTCAAAACTGTACAAATGATTGAGCTCACAATTCCAATTGAGGAATGAGGATGTACCTCAAGTTGTTGTTGTAGGTGATGCTGTACTTCCATTTGCAAGAGAATACTTTCGGTGATTTGGATGCCACTGCAAAAAAATATCTCACCATAGAAGAATCATCAGTCATTTACTTGCAACCCCTGAAATCTGTTTAAGAAATAGTTAAACCATATGTAGGTCATGACCTCTGTTCGAGAGGTACAAAAGAGGTGGTTCTATCAGTCCAGGGGGGTTTGTTGGTGAGTATGAGCTACTTACTACAATCCTACCGACAACAAGAAACACAAGCAAAAAAAGATTTGCACCAAGAGAACAACCCAATGTCCACATACTCTTGTGGGTTATTCAGTTGATGTGGGTCCACACTGTCAGATGCAGAACTGGTGTTTGTTACTTGCATATCTGAAGAGCCTGCAAAAACAGGCCCAAAATAACCACAGGTCTCCCTTTCAGGCACCCAGTAAGAGGTAAGACCAACAATCAGCAATACTTGAAGATCTTCTCTATACCAACAACAAGCATACCCAAAAAAGACCCAACAAATCATTTAAAACTCTTAGAGCATGATCTTGAGCAACAAATATGTGCCTTGAAGAAAACAAGATTTAGCAGCAATGTTTGTTTTTACAACTGCAAGTAAAAAAATGTAAACAGTTGTGACTAAATATTTGAGTTCAGATGTTTGCTTGAATGTGATTTTTTCTGAAGCATACCATGAGATAGTCCATCCTTCTTGGTGTCATGCACATTTGTCAAATCGCTGTGAAGTTTCTTCCCAAGTCTGAACTTCTACAAAACCGCTCAAGCCCAGATGATCCATTTGTTTCAGTTAGAAAACCAAGTTTGTCTTCTTACACCCAGAGAAGTCTTTCATTTTTCTGCTTTCAATTTTACAAAATTAATTCAAACAGGGATCAAGAAAACAGACGATGCATGATAAGAATGAAATTGAACTACACTGGTTGATGCAAACAAAATATTTCTGGAAAATTCCAATAATCACAAAAAAGAAAAGACCCAACGAAGTTTCAAAGAGAGAAATGTTCAGGACATGAATTTTCATACACCAAGCATGATCTCCATCTCCACAACAACAACCAGGATATCAGAGGATTCAAAAATTCAGCAAGCAAGCAGGGATGGGAAAAAAAAATAATGCAAAATTTACACTGGATCCAACAAACCCCCCCAAAAAAAAAGAGGAAAAAAATTGAGAAGAAGAATCTCTCACCTGGAGATGGCTTTTCAAGTGGTACAGTGTGAGGCCCTTAATACCCATAACTCGCATAACAGATTTGGGTGTTGCTTCTGCACACCCAATGTTTTTTTTCATGAGAGAGAGAGAGAGTGTGTGTGTGTGTGTGTATGTGAGAGAGAGAGAGGGAGATGAGAATGTGATGAGAATTTAGAGAAAGGGTTTGAGAAGGAAGTAAACTTACTATCAGCGCCTCCAAGCTGTGTGACGGCATCTACAAAACGCTCATGAAGTTGCGGAGTCCATCGCAATCGTGGCTTGGGATCAGCTGACGAAGAAGAAGAATTCATTCCTGATGCATCCGAAGCTGATGATATTAGATTGCCAGCATAAAGACTACTGGGCCGCTGCTCAAGCTGCTGATGCAGTGATGTGTGATGCTGAGCTCGGCCGTGTGGCATCAAGCTCGGCGGATTTGTATACTTCTTAATTTGATACATTTTTCACCACCACTTTGTGTTTTTTTTTTCTTTGTGTGTGTGTGTGTATGTGTGTATGTGTGTGTGTGTTTTGAGATTCTGCCAAGAAAGAGAGAGAGCTTCCAGAAATCTTTTTGTCTAAATCACTGAGTCAGTCAGGCGAGGATGAAGCTTTCATTCTCTCCTCTGCTGTGTGATGAAGATGCATGCAATGAAGCTCAGAAAGACTCTTGAGACTCTTGAGCTTCTAGCATGGGTTGGTTCCCCCACCCCCACCAGAGTTTTACAGCATCTTCACTGGCACATTGCATAACATGTTTTGGATGAAGATCAGCAAAAAGAACCCCCCAAAAAATGACAAAACACTTTGGTTGACAGAAAAGGCTTAGTAAAAATGGTTTTGGCTCAACATTTTTTTTTTCAGCTTGCTCGGTACAATAGTACCTACATACATCAGGTTGGCAAAAGCCACTTGCACAGCTGAACACCTGCTCTTGATTGGCTAGATATATTGATTGGTCCAAATGGTTTGCTAGTAACTGGATTCTGACTTTGGCAAAAGCCACTTGCATAGTCTAACACCTATGCTCTCCGTTGGTCCAATATATTGATTGGTTCAAGTGGTTTGTTATTTGTCGATTACGACTTTTTCAGTTTCATGTTTATGGGTATATATAGATTGGGAAATAATAAATTATGTGATCTTAGATGTAAGAAATAATGTTCCAAATTACCAAGTATCTTAGTGTTTATGTTTATAAAAAGCATGCGTAGCTCTAGCAATAAAATGGTCTTTCTAATATATATATATATATTTTTGGATGAAATATTTATAATCAAATAGTTGTAAAATTGCTTTTGGGTTGATAAAAGAAATGCCCATGTTAACAATGCCTTTGGAATAAGGTTAGGAAAAGGAAATGATTATTTTTTTTGATTGACCAACCAAAATGATTGACCCAAGTGATAAGATTTTAAATGGACTATCACTTTATTCAATTCGCTTTTTCAGGTTTATTGGCTTGAATGTGAGAGGAATTTTTTGACATTGCACTTTTGAATTGTGTTAAAATATTGATAGAGGCTCCAATGCAGGTCTGCCTTTCGGGCATGCTCTAAGATAGATTGTAGAGATGCAATGCAAAAATGATGGGTTTTTTTTCATCAAGATGTTTGGTACTTTTGGTTTCATGTAACCCAAAATAATTTTGCTTGAGTTGTCATCAAAATATTTGACCTGTTTTTTTTAGGCAACATGAAGTGTTTTTATCTTGCAACTTTTTTGTTTTTGCAATTGTCCCATATGAACATCTATCGTTCAGCTTGCTAACTGGCCACCCACGACCCTTGTACCTCAAATCCACGGATGGTCTCAAGACGAGCTAAACATCTACTATCCTTACCTTATTTACTTGGAAACCCAATTTAGGAACAACAAATAATAAGGATGCTAATAAGAGGAAAAACCTCATGATATAAGGAGGTATCATCATATTTTTGAAAATAAATTTAATAATAAATAGATTCCTTTTTGTTGTAGAGATCACGAAGAAGAAGAAGGATGGATATTGCAAAGTTTGCAAATGAATTGGAATTTTTCACTCTCATTATGTTGTATTGAGATTGGGGTTACCAGGGGTTACTACATCCAACATAGTGTGTCCATTATTTCCTCGTGCTTACCCTTAAACATGAAAATAACCAGGAATATCAAGTGAGACTATTCAAATGTCACCACTTGAGCCAATCATTATGATCACCCAATTAATTTTTAAAAAAATTGACCTTATACAAACACTATATCTTATGCATATTTAGAGATACAAACTAAATTTTGTACTAGTTCAAGGCTAAGTTATACTTCATCCAAAGTAGCATGTAGGCTTTGGAGGCTCTAAAACTTAGAAACTAAAACTAGTTTGATGAAAGTGCATGTTGGAGAGTAGTTTATTGACTTTGCCCATGGCTTGTTATTCCACATTTAGTCCCAAAAACTTGTTGGGTACAATAGTCTATCCGGATCATAGTGACCTAGGTTTAGGGTTTTAGGTGCATTAAACAGGTGTAATGAATTAAATATGGCACTATGCTCCACACAATTGCAAGATAATGCCCAATAAGACAAATATTTATATATGTATATTTTACAATACCCAAATTATGATTCATGTTTTAAATATTTTTCTTGCACAATATTTTCAAGGACAAAAATGATGTAATGGTTAAAATCCCTTCCCTTCAACCCAAAGGTTTGATGTTTGATTTAATTTAATTTAATTTAATTTTTCATGGAAGGAAAAAATAAAATCTCTTAACAACTTTTGCAAACTAGTTGTCCCAAGCAAATAACTTCCCTAGGGAAAAGGGGAGTAGGTGGTAGCTTGACCAAGTTCCCTAGGGAGAAGGATACTCAATTTTAATCCTAATCAAGTTCAAAAGGGAGCAAATTTTTCAAAGAAAAAAAAAATTTCTCCAATGTGAAGAGGACTAAGTAATAGCTTCAACCAAGTATCACGGCAAGCAAGTTCTCTTTGGAGAAAAGGACTTTCCTTAAAGGAGAAGGAGACTAAGTGATAGTCCCAACCGAATTCTTTGTAGAGCAACTTCTTTGAGGAGAAAGAGATCAATTGATAGCTGCAACCAAGTTCCCTAGTGAACAAGTTCCTAAGGGAAAAATGAATTTTCTTAAGGGAACACTTCCTTCGAGAAGAATGGGATTAAATTGCCCTAGGGAGAGATGGACTTGAAATGTCCAAAATTTTTGAGGCTAAAGTGCAAAGGACAAATTTTTTTCAAATCAAAATTTTTATATATCATAAGGAAGTTTTCAAAGCATAGTTATTGAAAGTGAGCTTGCATTTTTCATTTGAAATTGTGAATTAAGAGTTAAATGACAAAAATAAAGATTGAAAGTCACATTGACAATTTGACTCTCAAACACTAAAACCCAAAGAAACATGGGTCAAATGACATTCCATAAAATTGTACAACATAATATTGGAAAGATCTAGTTGAGGCCTACAACTTTGTAGTTTGAAACTTCTCAATCATCATATGGAAAAATTATGAACATGCAAAGTTGCAAGAATCGTGTGTTCTTTAAGGAATTTGAGCTCAAAATATGGTTATTGGAGGGTGGGTTTTCCTTAGGGGAAACAATCCAACCATGTGTTCCTTAGCAAATCTGACCCTGAAACATGATTCTTTGGGTAAATTAGTTATTCACCTAAAACCCATGTTTTCCTCAAGAAACTTGACCCCCAAACATGATTCCTTGGGCAATTTGGTTATTCACCTTAAAAACCATGTGGTCCTAAGGAAACTTGATTGAGGTTACAACTTAGTCCTTTTTCCTTGGGGAACTTGGTTGCACCTTTCATTTAATCCCTTTCTCTCAAGGAAAGTTATTCTTTGAATAAATTAGTTTTAAGAAATAATCCAAGATTTTTTCTTTCTTCATTCATTTCATTTGTAAAAAAAAAAAAATTTTTTTTTAAAAGATTGAACCTTGGACCTTTCGGTTAAAAGGAGAAATTCCAATCTCTAACCATTGGGCATTGTCAAACTAACCATGTAAAGCCTATGGTGCCATGTTCAATTCATTGCTCCTATTTAGTGTTTTGCCAATTTTGTCACACCTTTGATACTATTTTGTTGGCATACGAGTATGCTAATAAGTAATGTAAGAAGTGTGGTGCAACCATTATTATAATATCCTCCCTTGTGTGCGACTTGGTGCCTCATTGGGAGAACAACTCTTACCACGTTTTAGTTATACACAAAAATACACAACTAGATTTATTCTCCCCCCCCCAAGGCCTATCTTTACATGGTCAATTTTGTCGTTTCAAGACTTTGGGTGTTTTTTTAATTCCAAAAATCCATCACCCCCAAGTGGTAGCAAGATAAGAGGAGCACCTAAAGGTGTGAAAATAAGCCTCATGAATAAATTAGATTTTTCCACCATGTCATAGATATTGAGATGTGTGAATGGGGTGGAAGATGGGGGGGTTTCAAGGAAGTGCCAATAAATAAATAATGTACCTAGATTTTCATTTAAAATTTAAATAATAAAAAGGGTTGAACCTTTATTCCCGAATCATCATCCAACAACTCATGGGGGTAGGGTGCAAATGTAATTTAATGTATTGATATTTCTACTACAAGTTAGCCTATATTCTTTGAAAGTGTGGTGGAAATTGTTTGCAATTAGGGTAGCCATTGCTCCATGCTCAATGTTTTGTAGGTAAAAAAAAAAACCCTAGAAATCTTGCTTTTGCCACATCCAGCTTTTTCCAAAGATTTAGTCTATTGACTTGTGTTGAGTATGCACAACTTGGTGTTGTGCCTAATTGTGCTTGATTCCATGTATTGGTTGGTTTAAATCTATATTGGCCCAATGGATTCGCTACCACATGTGCAAATCTCACAACCCAAGTATAATTTATTTGTCTCCCACATTTCACTTAGGTAGGTAGGTAGGTAAATATAAAGGTTTGTTTTGGAACCCTTAGGTAGGTGGGTAGGTAAATATACGGTTTTTTTGAATGGAAATCTTCTCTCATTTCTACTTTTGAAATGCCATGAAAATCATTCCAAAGAAGGGGACAAAGGAACCCATTACCAATGTCACTTTTGGAGAATTTCATAATGCCTTTGAAAGGCACGTCTAGTGAAAAATCATTGTGGAATCGACCACAAGTACAAAAGCATGTAAATCATGTACATGACTACTACTACTACTACAAAGATGCGCTTTAGGTTCCAAAAAGTTGTCAATCCCAAGCCAAAACTTGTTCTTGTTCGAGAGAACAAATCTAACTATATATTGCCGGGAGAAGAACTACATAGTAGAAGGTTTGGTGGTGTCATTGGCTCATGTGAGTAGATCTTTGGGACAAGGTTTGGGCACCAAGTCTTGTTCAAATCAAATAATTTTTTAATTTTTTTTGAAAAAAAATCCCTTGAAAATATAAGGTAATGAGTTTCACATTTTGAAAATAAACAAGTTTTTGCATAGGTTACAAAAATATGTATGGACATGATGTAATAATATTAACCTTGTATCAGTTTAATACTAGTTTCAATACCAATGGGCATATATATATATATATATATATATATAATACCTATCTCATACAAGCCAAAAGTTGATCTTGAAGCCCATATTATGACCAATAGGCTAGTATGAAAGTTTTAAAAATGTAGCCAATACGAAAACCAGATTGGTGTGAATTTAAAAAAAATAAAAAAAATACCCAATACAAGGACTAGGTTTTAGGGTTTAGGGTTTTAGGGTTTTATAGCAAAACCGATACCGGTTGCAATTTGTGAGCCAGCACCACCCATATTCTTTTTCAACACTCAAATGGACTTGTCTACTCATCACATGCATAATGAAACCAATTGGGGAAGGAAGGAGTGATGGAAATCATACACATATGATGAAAAAGAAAAGAAAAGAGAGTAGTTGTATATAGGCTTTACTTGCATTATGTGACTAGGAACAATGAATTGGGAAAAAAGCGAATATTAGGTTAAATGTTTTGAATGAGACCCACCCATTGGCACCAAAGCTTCTTGGTGGTTGCATGCATGCAAGAGAGAGAGATGGTGTTGGATCATGAAATATAAAAGTAATTGTAAGAAAAAGAAAAAGAAAAATTCCAAGGAGGCGCATCTTCAAGAGATGAGCAACAACCCCAAAAGGGGAGCCCACTATATAAGAATTTGCAAGGCTTGCGTTGTCTTTCGAAGACCAATTCATTAGTGAAGTGTTGTTGTTGTTTGGGAGTCAAAAAATTTGTCAAAGTTATACACGAAAATTTAATTAATTGCAAATTTTCAAAAAGTTCGAGAATTTAACTTGTCACAATGGAGTGTCGATAGCGAACTTGGTTGGATGTATCATTAGAGTTTTTGTCTCTCAAAAGTTATTGCACCAAACATGTCAAAAACTATTGCAAACTCGTAAAAAAAGAATCCGTAGAATTATCATCTAGTGAATGTGGAGGAGGATGTGGGTCCCTTAAAAACCTCAGTAAAAAATTTCTGCCCCCCAACAAAGGATGGCATCTTACATGCATCAAAGCATCTCCAGCGGTGCTCAATATGCGATCGTACAGAGTAAAATTGGATGAAGAAAAGTCAAAACATGCCAGTTTGGCTCACGAAAGTAGTTTTGGCTCAGCACAAGTGTACAGTTTGAGGCTGCTGGTAAAAGGCTCAGTACAACTGTGGGACTTGCGGAAAAGAGTGTAATAAATTGGATCTGACTGCTGCTCAGTATTTCTGATTGGCCGATCATAATAATTGGTCCAGTGGGTTGCAAAAAAAAGTATATAACTAAACTTGGATGTGAAAAATATTTTTGCAGGGTCACATACTCAGCACGGCTGGAGATGCTCTCAGGAACCTTACTATAAGTGTTTTTTTTGGAGGAACCTTAGGTGCTTTTTTTTTTTTTCTAAGTTTTTAAAAGCAAAAATTCTAATGGTTTTTTTTTTTTTTTTGACATAGGCAAAGAGCACACCTCCGGAAGTTGCTCATAAAGGTCTTGCAAACACCACCACCACTTTTTGTATAAACCCTCCACCATTTATTTACGGCACCTGGAAATTGCTTTCTTTTGCCAAAAACCTACCCGATAGTGTGGGTTTTTCCAAGCCCCCTCACAACCGTCAACAACAAGTTGAGTGGCTAGCCATTGGCCGGCCGGTCAATTTACACATCATTAATTAATTAAAAATTTGAGGATTCCATTTCAATAAATTGTATATATTTCCATATATTCTATCAAAAAAATTATTTTCCTTTCGAAAAATGATTTATTTATTTTTAATTTTCGAAAATTTCAACATTTCTGAAAATAATAGAATTAGTGTTGAACTCACCCAGGTATTACGGTATTGAACCATTTGAAAAATCCAACAACACAACCGCATAAAGAGAATTTGTGCAAGTTGCATAAAGAGAACCCATGTGCAAGTTACCCTACGGTCTAAACAATAGGGGCCCGAATGTCAGAATTTTACACCATCCTTTAAAACCTTAAAAATTGTTTACGAACTACTACGTATATTTCTTTTATTGAGGACTATGATATTCGAGCACACTATAATATATTCTTGGCTGTTCGTGGTCGGCTTGTTTTTGTATCAATCGACAAATTCCTTTCGGTTGTTCCATGCAAATAGAACCCATGGTGTAAGGGTGAGCTTTTTTGTTCATGTTTTGCACACACAAGTGATTTATTTTTTCCAACAAAATTTGTCTCTTTTTTGACCAAAAAAATTTGGCTAAGGTTTTTTTTTTTTTTTTTTTTTTTCCTTTCTAGTAAAATTTCCACTAATTTTGCTAAAATTTGGGAAATTAAAAATAAAATTAATGTCACAAAATTTGAAAAAAAAAAAAAAAACCTGGACTTGGGTTGGCCATTGTTAGTTGTGATGCAAAAGCATGCTTTCAAATTCCTCTTGTAACCCACCAAATGAACTCTAGTTAGACGAAGAGATGTATCGACTCCTCTTGTAACCCACCAAACGAACTCTAAGCTAGACAAAGAGAGATGTATCTATCTACTACCCCTTCACGACCAACACCCACCGAGAGAGATTCCTTGGTTGCGAACATGAACAATGCAAGCAACCTACGTACCTCCCTCCGTCGCATAAAAATCATTTATGAAGGAAATGGGTGGAATAATTAGTAGCCGAGCGGAAATAGGCCATTAAGAAATGAACAACAAGGAAAGGGGGGTGGAGTACGAGAGAATAAAAAAAAAAACTAGTAATTATTGGCATGGTAAACTTTTTCGGGTGCGGAAAAGAGAAAAAACCTCCGTCGGAATGGAATGTCCTTTGGGATCAAACCGTGTGGACCGCACATGACTCGGCCGATGATGGTGTAATACTTTCAAAGCTATTTTTCACTTTGGAGTTGTTGATTATGCAAATTTATGTAAAAATTGATAATTTATGTCAATAATAATTTTATGATGATTTATTTTCCCATTAAGAGATTATGATTTTTTTTTATTTGAAAAAATTATGATTATTTATTTTCCATAACTTTTTTATAAAAAAAATTTGGTTGTTCGTTGTTATCCTAAGAGATTATTTTTGTTGGGGTAAGGTGTGATGCACGGATTGAGCAATGACACAAAATTTTATTTATGTGGGGTCGGTCCATTTCGGATATTTTCCCTTCCAACTTGATGAGATGATGAGATGAGAGAAAGAACCCAATAAGGTTCATGAATGTGTGTCATGGGCAAATGATGATGTATGTGCAATCAATCAAATGCAACGGTTGGGGAATTGAATGTATATATATATATATACATAATAATAGATTGTGCTCATGCCATGCTATTCATTCTACACAAGGATGCATGCATGCAATATGGTCCCCACCCAAAGGATAGAAATGCGTAAACAAACACTCAAGTTTGCACTTTTCACTCCACATGACAATTTATAAAATGTCGTGTTCAAGAGAGAAGTTTGCACTCCACACATGACAATGCAAAATAGGTTTTCTGTATGCAACAATTGCATTTGTAAACAACATTACAAAACTAGTTCAAAACAACAACAACAACAACCACGGTATACCTACTATTGTGTGCATTGAGGTGAGGAGATGACAACAAAGAAAACAAAGCCCTTGCCTTTTTGTGTGCAAAGGATAACAACCTCATTAGTTTGTGCCACTCGTGGTTTGTCGTGGAAGGGTGGGTGATAGATGGTGGTAGTTCTCTCAATTTCTCATGGGGATGATACATGGATAGCCTTTCACCATTGAGTTTGCTTCCTTCTTGTCGATCACCAACATGACATGTGGGTACCAGTGTTGTGTGGGTATATTGTGTTTGATATATCCTAAAGTAAGGGTACATATTTATTTTCAATTTGTTTATCCAATGGATAAGGGTATATTATGAAAATTTCCCCCCTTTAAAATAGGTTTTGGGTAAACAAAATTTATAATTTTGGGTAGATGGGTAGGGTTAGGGACCTTTATCATATATCCTTGGTTCAAGTAGAAAAAAAAGTTACAAAAATTGTAATGAAACCCTTACAAATGCTTCATAATCAAAGTGTGAATCATTTGCCTGGTTCTTGGAAATTAACACAAGTTTATTTAAGTTTCGAATTCAAATTTAATATCTATGAAATCATGTCAAAATCCTTTCAATAGAAAAAAATTGTTCTCCAATTTAGCTTCGCACAATACCTAAAATAGAACGAGTCAAATATTCAACAATAGGAAATTACACCTTATGTGTTTTCCACCACTTTAGTGCATCTTCACAAGTCTTTGCAACCAATTTTAGATTTTGAAAACTTGCAAGGTTTTGTTGCATGGTGCACATATAGTCAAAGGGAAATTGTTAACATTACACATTTGACTTAAATATGTTTTATTAGAATTTATGATTGTAAAAATAAAAAAATTATTTGTGATTGAAAATCAAAAAGCTTACATGTTTCACACCAAACATCACCAATGGCCATCCTTAGGGGCCAAAATTTGATGGGTGTTAAGCAAAAGGATGAACTTTTTGATAAGCTAAATACCAAAAAGGAATTAAGGTTTTAAAATCATACCTTATTGCTACAATTGTGGCTTTTTCTATACCCACATGATTATTCAAAATAAAAAGATCCTTGAATCTAAGATCCAGCATTAAAGCCAACATCATGTGAATTTTTTTTGGGATCAATTTTTACAAATAATCCAAAAATGGAGCAAGCACATGAATGACTTCCAATCACATTCTATTTGTTAACAAAAATGTTTTTGCATAAAATTGAGATAAGGGAATAAAGCTCATGGTCAATTTCACACAAAATTTAATTACATTTGCAAGTGCATCACTTAGCACTTAGTAACCATGATGTTGTTTTAGCATACAACTTGATACAACCAGGGCTAAGGTTGAAGCAATGATTTTTGCAATCGCCCAAATTTGTGGTGTTGGAATTTTATTTTGTGAAACCAATGTTTATTGACTATAACAAATATGAATAATAGCCTTAAATTCAAAGGCCTATTGGAAACAAACCTCGTTTTCACTAGTGTGCTTAGCTTCCATGGTTGTAAACTTGTAGACAAACAAACATTTTTCCATTCTACTCTTCATTTTCCTAGGTTTTTGGTCATGTTATACAAGTTTGATTTGAAGATTATGTAGATTTGATGTTCACTAGTTGTAGACTTTAACTTATTTTTTCATTGAAAATGGCATATTAGCAAGCTTTAGAAAATGCATGGCCAAAATAAACACCTTCAAATGGTGCCAATATCCCCAATTTTTTAAAGGACATTTGTCACTGTAAACAAATTTGTGCTTTCATTTTCCAAATAAAAAATAATTTTGTTAATCAATTTGTACTCCTTACACAAAGCTTGCAATTGATGAATGAGATTAATTCCAATAGTGCCTTTTGTTTCAAATAGACCAATTGTGACATGTTTTGATTTCCAATCCAATGTTAAAAAATTAATCACAAGAACAAAAGTATCAAGTGCATCTTTATTCATTTAAAGGTCAAATGTTGTTATGATAAAAATTGTAGTATTAACATAAAGCAAAAGAAACTCTTCAAGTGTGTGTTTCATCATACAAGGTAATACCTTTTTAGTTAAGGTTTTACATGATGGAAACACCAATCATGGGTCCTTTTGTAAATCAAATTACCTCATATCCATATGTTTTCAATTGTGTTTAAATTTTTTTGTTTTTCATCTGATTTTTAATATGTTGAAGTATATTGAACATTCACAAATGGATCTTGGAATTACCATTTTTTGAACCTTGGAACTTTGTTTAAATTCAAAATCATTTATTTCCACAATGTCGTCAAACAATTTCATTAACATACATTTTTTAAATGTTGGAATGTTCAACTTCATAATGTTTTTTCATGGTTGAAATTCCATTTCAATTTTATAAAAGATTAATCCTTTCCTGCTTTGAGAGTTTTTGATCCCAAAATTTGAACCCAAAGCAATTACATAAAATATAATGAAGAACCTATTTTGTTTCAAATGATATAGGTTCATCATCATTTGATTTGATAAAAGCCCAAATATAGATTTTTAATCCCATGGAGCCCAAAATTTTGTTTGTTGTTACAATGTAGTTAATTGCTGATTGGGTTTAGAAACAAGTTTGATTATACTAAATCTATTAGTTGATGAAGAATAAACAACAATAATTATGGATGAAGGTGCATCACCATTTGAAGGGTGAACTCCTTTGGGTTGTTGGGTTTATATTCAACATTTCAAATTACTTTTAAAAAATGTATTAGAAACCCAATGTTACTACTAAAAACACCACTTTAGCTAGAAACCTTAACTATTCACCAACTTACTACTAATAGAAACCTAATGTTATTTAGGTTTAAAGTTTAGGTTAAAAACAACACATTAACTAAAAATAATTCTCCACACACACACACACATAACTATTTGCCAACTAATCGCTTTTGGAAACACCATTTTAATTATAAACATTAATTGTTTGCCAACCTATAACTATTGGAAACCTAATAATGTTGTTAGAAATAACACCTTAATTAAAAATAGTTCTCCACACACACATAAAACACACACAAGAAATTGGAAACAAAAATTAAAAATGAAACCTACCTTGGAATTTGTTGCTGAATGCATTGAAAACTTGTTGTGACTCAAGTTGCTATTGACCTACTATGATCCTAAGACATATTGTTGCAACTTGACCTACTATAGGTTTTGTTTGACCTATTGTTGCCACTTAGCCTATTGTAGGTCTTGCTCAAGTTTGTGCTCACCCTTTGAACTATTCTAGGTCATGTTTGAACTTGTGTTGCTAGTCAATCTACTACAAGTCTTGTTCTAGTTGTTGCTACCCCTCACTATTGTAGGTCATGTTCAAGCTTTTATGCCACAACTTACTACAAGTCTTATTCAAACTTTTGTGCCACTCAACCTACATAGGTCTTGTTCAAGTTGATGCTACCTTTTGAGCTATCGCAAGTCCTATTGAGTTATTGTAACTCATTGTTGTTAACCCATTCCTTGTTCAGTGACTTGCTACACACCCACACACCCAAACCATGAATTTGGAAACTTGAGCACAAGCTATCCAGTGACCTACTTCACAAACTAAAAACTTGAAAACTAAAAGCATTGGAAATTGGACCATGAACTACTTGGACCATGAACTTAAAGCACACAAAAAACTTAGAAACTTGAACACAAACTTGGAACATGATAAAAACTTGGAAACTTGAATGCAACTTGAAAACCTAAACATGAACTACTTGAAATACATTAAAAACTTAGAAACTTGAAAATCTAAACATAACCTTACAAACCTAAGCATGAATTACTTGGAGCACATTATAAATTTGAATAAAAAACTCGAAACTTGAATGTAACCTTAGGAACTATACACCTTGCATAATGATATTTTGAAATGGTGACAACAATTTTTAGGGTTTAGGTTGTGATTTTACAATGATCCTAGGAAATAATGACAATGATTTTAGGGTTTAGATGAAACTTACCCTAATGAATTTACCTAGGTTTGAAAATATACCTAGTTTGAGGTACATGGGAAATTTTTTAGATATATTTAGTGTTATGAAATGAATATATTTTTTCAAATTTATATACCCTTAGGTGTGCATTTAATTATGGTGTATTAATTTTGCAAAAATAAAATAAAATAAATAATATACCTTATTTGTACCTGACATAAATATATGGGTAAATCATATAACCACACAACACTAATGGGTGGGTACATAAGTGTACTACCTTCAGAAACTCTATCACAAGCTTCCTAAATATTTGCATGAAATTTATTGTTGATACGTTCGTATCATATTCACATGATTTTTGTACAATTGATGCACAAAAATTATTTGAAAACACCAAGAAGGCTTTGCATAAATATATTGGCCAAATTTAACACTTCAATTGAACAAAAACGATGAAAAAAAAGTTACAACAATAACAACAAATTTGCACATTATTTGTGCCTATGAAATTTACAATAATTTGACATTGATATAATTATAATAATTCAACACATGATAAATGTGTTAATACTATACACAAATTTTAAACAAATATGTATGAAAACATTTGATTTTATGTTTTTTTATTAGTACTTGGCATGGATCACGGTGTTGCAAAGATTAGGCAAAATTGTCTAAGGTTAATCTCATTGTCTAATTTTGTTAATTGTTTTGGGAGAAATTCACAAAATGTTTTTATATATCAAAAAGTTGGGGGAAAAATACCACCAAATTATTATTTTTAAATAAATAAATAAATAAAATCTGGAGATCAAGTGTTGGTAATGGATTTTGGTTAAGACGGAAAAAGGCTCAGCAAAAATGAAAAACTGATGGATGAGATCAGATTGTCATCTGAGGGAGTGATGATGGATGGATAACAGTCAGACTGTCATCTAAAGGAGTAATGATGGATGGATGGATGGATGGATGAATGAGATCAGATTGTCATCTGAAGGAGTGATGATGGATGAATGAGATCAGATTGTCATCTGAAGGAGTGATGATGGATGAATGAGATCAGATTGTCATCTGAAGGCGTGATGATGGATGAATGAATTCAAATTGTCATCTGAAGGATGGATGAGAGTCATCTTGTCATCCGAAGGAGTGATGATGGATAGATGAGAGTCAGATTGTCATTTGAAGGAGGGATGATGGATGGATGTTGGATGAATTTCATCAGCCCCATTGAATGTTTTCGTCGTCGTCGTCGTCTTGTTGTTGTTGTTCTTCTTCCTCTCGACATAGTGAGGGGAATTGGCTCCAGTTCCGAGCTTTTTGATTGCAGCTCAGGGAGCCAAGAGATCGATGGCGTGGAGCAGCAACCACCGATTGAACGAGTATTTTAATAGAGTAGGTCGGATTGTGGCCTTTTTTTAGAGACAGCAAGCGAGTCAGCAAAGCAAAGCAAAAGCAAACGGGGAGGGAAAAAAAAAAAAACCAAAACCAAATCACGTCTTCTGCCGTTGATTCGGTTGTTGCCTAAAGCAGGTATTCTCCTTGTGACTCGTCATCGCGTGTTTCCTGCGTCACTACTTCAAGTGGCCGAACAAAATGCAGAATCTATACAACAAGTACATGAATTAGCGTAAGGATCTGTATTTACAATTTTCAGGACCACCACTCGGATTTCTCTAATCTTCGAGTTAGTTCCATGATTTGTGTAGCTCTTGTTTTGCAGGTATATTCTCCTTAAATGACTCGTCATCCTATGTTTCCTGCATCACTACAAGTGGCCGAATGAAATACACATCTATATAATAATTAGATTCATGAATTAGCTTATGGATCTATGTTTACAATTTTCAGTAGCACGACTAATTTCAGTTGGATTTCTCTAAGCCTCGAGTTAGTTCCACATTGATTTGTCTGTCTTTGTTTTGCAGGTATCTACTCTCCTTGCGACTCATCATCCCGTGTTTCCTGCATCACTGAAAGTGGCCGAACAAAAACAGATCCATACAACAAGCAAATGAATTAGCTTATGGATCTGTATTTACAATTTTCAGGCCATTCACGACTAATTTCACACTTATTTCTTTAATCTTCGAGTTCCATGATTTGTCGGTCTTGTTTTGCAGATACCTATTCTCCTTGTGACTCGTAATCCCTGTGTTTTCTGCATCACTGCTAGAAGTGGCCGATCAAACTACAGATGCATACCACAAACACGTGAATTTAGTTTATGGATATTTATTTACAGATTTTCAGGAGCACGATCAATTTTACAGGGACTTGTTTAATCTTCGAGAGTTCATGATTTGTCGGACTTGTTTTATCAGGTATTCTTCTTGTGATTTGTCGTCCCGTGTTTCCTGCATCACTGGTACAAGTGGCCGCTCAAACTACAGATGCATACAACAAACACGTGAATGAGCGTATGGATCTGTATTTACAATTTTTCAGGAGCACGATTAGTTTAAGATAGTGATTTCTTTAATCTTCAGAGTTCCATGAAATTGTCGGTCTTGTTTGTATCCTGTATCCTCCAGCGGAGAATGCGGGATTCTTCTTGAACAATGCTGTCTGTCTGAACTTATCCTGGTTTTGCAATTCTATTTCTGAGAGGTTTTGTCGTTGAAAAGCAGGCGATTTACTTGGTTTTCTTTTATTCAATATGTATTTTTGCGTTGATTTGTAGTTGAACAGGCAAGAGAGTTTTTAGATCTGCACTTAGTGAATTGCGGATTTGATCGGTCTTTGCTGATGAATACGCTACCAACAGTCGAGCTCAGGATTTTCCATGGCTGCCCGGATACAAGATTCGCACCATTTCTCCTCTGACTTCGTGTTTTTCCTTTTCTGTTTTTGTTATTCCTCATTGCTTACGGAGGAATGACCACCGATGATAACCCTGTAGCGCGCTCTCTCTCTCGGTCGCTCTGTCTGTCTCTTTCTTTCTCTCCATGGATGCCCGGATACAAATTCGCACCATTTCTCATCTGATTCAGTGTTTTTGCTTTCTGTTTTCGTTATTCTGAGGGAGGCATGACCACCGATGACGATTCTGTAGATCTCGGTCTCTCTCTCTCTTTCTCTCTCCCTAACTATTTTGAAGTGATCCTCATGCTCAGAGGGAGAACAGATTCCCAACCGATGATGGTGGCTGACAACAGCGGCAGAAGATTTTCTATTCATTTTTTGTTGGACAATTGTCAACTCCTGAACAAGAATCATTCTTGACCTGCAAGATTAAAGGAAAACATACAATTTTCTTGTGGTTTGGAAGAATTCTTGACAGAAATTTTTCAGGTATCGTCATGACTCATAAAAGTATGTGCACCTCCCTCTCTCCCTCCTTCTCTCCCTCCTCATGCCACCTGCCTCCCTTGGATGTCTCTAAATTCTGCTGTAAATCCAGAAAGAACATTTCTCATCCTGGCTCAGATATCTCTGCTTTGAATCCAGAAAGAGCAATTCTCATCTTCGTTGAGTACATTTATCTGTCTTCCTGCTTGATTGCTGTTGAGCTAGGGATGCATAATCATCATATGTAAGTAATCTTGTGGCAGCGTCATCATTAAACAACAGTAAATGATTTCATTGCACATATCTAACCTGCTGGACTCGCAACCAATCTCAGCCTGATTCTGTTTTTACAAGCTCTGCGATCATCTGTGATCCTATCGTGATTCCATTGCACAGCTTCTTCCTGTGATTGTACACTCCATAGTTCTGATAATGATCAATGTTTCTCTATTTTGTCAGATTCTCATGAGATCAGCGTCAGCATCAGCATCAGCCTCACCTTTTTTCGCAACAAGATTTTGGAATGGAAAATGTTGGGTTTTTTTTTCCCCCTTACGGTCACCACAAGGTCTGTGCATTTGTCATACTCAACCTGATCATGAACTTGGTGCATTGAAAGCCACTACCCGACAAGCTCAGACAGAGTGCATACACAAACCATTTCAAGCTTCAGGCCATGTCACACACATCAGGTGAGCACCCACCCAACTCAAGAGAATCCCCATGTAACCACAATTCAGCATATGAGAGAAGGATGTTACAATCACTGCTATTGATCTTGGGGCTCATGTTTGGAACTCAGGATGGAAGGAAAGAAATTGCACAGTTGTGTTCTTCTTGAGGAAAGCTGGAGACTTGTGACTTTACCATTGGAAAGGCATCACTTTGTTGTCACTCCAAATTGTCAGACCACAACTGTAGAACACACACCAGAATTCTCAACCTGACATCTCCTGGGCATGTCTGGGCAAACCTAATTGATCCGTGTTGTTCCCTGATATCCTTGGCAAAGAATTTTGTTTCTACATGCAAAACATCAAATGGGAAGTCGACAGTGGAGAGACAACATCGATTCGACTCTTTGCTCCTGTAACAAGAGGAATGGGGTGTTCAGTTTGAAACCTTATTCTGAAGCGGGCGAAGAGACTCACTTTCATATACACACTTGTTAGGATCCTCATGCTCATTGAACTTCATTTTGCACTGACAACACACTCACCACATTTCTCTCTGCATTCATCTCTGCACTCTTCATCATCACCTCCAAAACTTGACTTGCCTCTCTACCTTTTTTTTGCTTGCAATGACATTTGATTTATCACCCTGAAAAAGAAAACCTCCTTATTTGCTGCTTGTTTGAGCATGACAAGCTTGCTTCCAAAGTCATGGAGTCAACAAAATCAACAAACTTGCATACAATACCCCCAAAAAAAGGGGGGGCTGACGAACCGTAATGTACACAGATAACTGTTTCACAGTTCTCACCCCAACACATTTGAGGGTAGATCTCAACCATACAAACACACCCATTTTTCAATTCCCTTCCCAGTTGAAGAAGATTCTGGTTCAAATCAATTCTCTTGATTGGTCGACTTTCTGGATATGGATGCATCCCAGTCAGTTCAAGCAGAATTCCACTACTACTCGTGTAGGAAGTGAGAACTGTAATCTCTTCCCTTGTCCACTTTCTACATACCCGTCCACCAACTTCCACATAATCATATAGCAAATGACCCAGCACTTGTCCAATACAACTAAATTCTCCTCACAAGGTTCCTTTTTGGCTCTCTCTCTCTCTCTCTCTCTCTCTCTCTCTCTCTCTCTCTCTCTCTCTCTCTCACACACACACACACACACACACACATGAATCATTCAATCAGCTCCTAAAAGGTGGGATCAGATATCCCCTATCTCCACAAGCTTTTTCTTCTGCAAAGAGGTTGGGATGAAAGACTGACCTACATTCAGCCCATAGCATTCAGCTTCAAAAATGTGGAGACA
>Ga0209208_10000329_pt1 | contig 58674 bp, 35 predicted proteins | sample S1TSphfallax_3_FD_187694 | JGI IMG/M metagenome (GOLD analysis project Ga0209208, IMG submission 187694) | Host-associated microbial communities from peat moss isolated from Minnesota, USA - S1T2_Fd - Sphagnum fallax MG (SPAdes) (version 2) | ecosystem: Host-associated > Plants > Peat moss >... | reverse complement strand
ACCTTGTCATAACATTCTTTACCCGCGAATGTTTACCAAATTACACTGTTTACCAATTAAAATTCTATAAAATTCTTTAAAATTCTTGCTTCTTTGGGCTTCCATAACATTCTCGCACCAAGAATGAACTATGTAAATAATAAATAACCAATATTTTTAAATAATTATATTATTATTATTATTATTATTATTATTTGATGTTTAATATTTAATATTTCATAAATAATCAACCTTTTTAATGAATATTTATTATTTAATATTTTCTATTCATTTATAATTTATAGTAATTCATCAATCATTTTTAAATATTTTTATTAATTACATATAGGCAACCTATCTTACTAATTAGGTTAATAGCCTAGACCATCTATATGTAGCTACTAGGTATGTATTTAACGTAAGTTATGCCATTTAAGCCTATTAAGTATGTAACTTAACCTAGGCTACCTAGGCCTACTATGTAGGTAGCCTCATCTATTAAATAGGTAACCTAAGTCTATACCTACCTAATAGGCTAGGCTACTTACCTAATATGCTTAGGCTAGGTCTATTAATAAGTTAGTAAGTACTTACATAGCCCACTAAATAACATAGGCATAGATAATTTACTAGGTAGGTATAAACATAGATCTAGTAAATACCTATAAGGCCTAGTAAATTATAAACCCTACATGTTATCTAGGTAAATGCATTTATTAATAGGTTTTTCTTACTTACTTAGGCTACCCTACCTATAACCTACCTATTTATGTAAGTAATGTAAAAGAATCAAGTTCATTTAATACAATATGCATGTTGAAAAAAATTCGTGGAAGTTGATTACAGTATGTTGGTCCAAAATCATGTTCATTACAAATATGTTGACCAAGAAAATCACCTTATGGGGTGGTGATGGTGTAATGGTTAAAAACTTTATTCCATAATGTGGAAGTGAGGAATTCAAGTCCCCACACTTGTAACCTAAGCTATCTTGGTTACTTGGGTGACCTAATTAGGTAGCGTAGGTTATAAAAGCTCCTAGACCATTTAGCCTAGGCTACTTGGCCTAATGTAGGGGCCTAACTTAAGGGACTTGGCTTAACCTAAATGGCTTGGTCTAGCCTAGGTGGCTATGCTAGGTGGCCTAGCTTAGGCCTAGGACATAAGGTTGGTAGTTAAATAAATGAAAATTTAGGCATTAATTATTAGGATTATTAATTAAGTAAGTAAATAAGGTAATTATTTTGTAATTATTTTTTCATATTAGTTTTAAATAAAATAACTTAAATAATATATATTTTTGGTCATTGCCCAAATTATATTATTGTCATAGTGGTTGGGTCAAAAAATTAATTAAAAAGACTTAGCCAAAATGGTCAGGTCTAAATCAACTTCTCCAAAAGGGCATTTTGGTAAAATTAGACATGGGGGAAAAAAAACTATGATTTCTTGTAGTGTTAACGGATGTTCAAACTCAATTTGTATCTAACCTTAAAGAAACATAAAGGCAATATAAAAGGAATGTTAATGAACATCAAAAAGAACAACCCAACTTCAAGGTCAGGGACTAAGTTTAGCTTTAATGAAAACATATCAAAACAACAAAGTCATCAAAGAAGTTAGATCATCAGAGGCTAAGTCCATTCTTCATTGTGAAACAAATCAATGTCATGGCTTTCCAACTTAAGCTTCCAAATTCTATGAAAATCCATCCTTTGTCTCATGTTTCCTTATGGGAACCTTACCACACATCTACCATTCCAGGAAGAATCCATGATCCCCTTTTATTCATCAAAGTCAATGGTGAACAAGAATATAAATGGAAGACATTTTAAATTCAAGGATCTCTAATCATCAACTCCAATATCTTATTCATTGGCATGGGTATGATGTGAGTGAAAACACTTGAAAATCAATCAAAAATCTATCGAATGCCATGGAGAAGGTGCATGAGTTTTATCAATGATATCCAAACAAACCCAAGTCCGTTCTTTGTGGAACTTGTCATTAGAAAGGGAGGCGATGTCACAAATGCCAATGCCACAGAGTTCATTCATTTGAATGTTCATTCATATACCTAACCTTTTATTTAGTTTTAATTCATTCTTAGTTAACTTCCAATTAAATTTTAATTCATTCATTTAATTTATAGTTCACTTCCAATAAACTTTTAGTTCATTTTAATTAGGTTTTAGTTAAGTTATAATTAATTTCTAATTAAGTTCAAATTAATTCTCAATTGATTCCTAATCAACTCCTAATCAACTTTGAGTTAAGTCTTAGTTAACACCTAGTTAATTCAAAGTTAACTTTGAGCTAATTCTTAATTAAGTCCTAGTTAATTTTAATTAACTCCCAATTGACTCTTAGTTAAATTTTAATTAAGTTTCAATTAACTCATAATTGATTCTTAGTTAAGAAGATTCTCAAGAAACTTTTTTACTCGATGCACACATAGGAGTCTCCTTGGAAGCTTCCTTGAAATAAGTCCCCAAAAAGGTATAAATAAAAGTAGGAACCTTCATTTCCTTTAGTTTATTCAACACCAATCTTAAGCATGATCTTACACCATAGCCTTATCATGTCCTTTTCATGTTCATGTTTACATATGTTAACAAAATAAAGATCCATTTTCAAGTTTGTTTTGGACATCTCATGTTCTTATTTTTAGTTCTTGTGCGTGTTTTTTTTAATCACATAATCTTATCTTGTTCCTTGTTTGAAAGTTAGACTTAGACCTTCCTTTTACCCTTTGTTCTTGTGGTTTTTTGTGTCCTTAACAATAACAACCTTTTCTCTTTTTGCAATTTGTTAACCGTTTTCATTTTTTTCAATGTTGAATGGTGTGAAAAAGTGGGAGGGGAATGAAGAATGATGCACTAATAGAAATCTTGTCATTTACAACTAGTCATTATGCAATTGCATGCAACTAAGTGTTGTTTGCAATTACATTAGTTGTGTGTGCAACTAAGATGTAACTAATAGTTTATAAAATGGACATTTGTTATAAAAATCATGACCAGAGCTAATACATATCAAGGTTAATATACTATATACATCTACATAGGATATGCATAATAGTCTTATAACTTTAGTATTAAGATTAAATTCATGTTAATTAATGCTACCCAAGGCAAAACATTGGTTGAACCTAGGCTAAATTCACATTAATCAAGGTTAAACTAACCATAGCAAAACTAACTATGAAGCTAAACTAACTTTGACTACACTGACCATGATTAAACTAACTTTGGTTAAACTAATTTTGGTTAAATTAACCATGAAATTGAATTAACTTTGGTTAAATTAATTATGAGGTTAATCTAACTTTGGCTAAACTAACTATGACCAAACTGGCTATGGTTAAACTAATTTTGGTTAAACTAATCATGCCAAAACTAACTATGGGACTAAACTAACCATGGAAAAACTAATTATGAGGCTAAATTAACTTTGGCTAAACTAATTATGAAGTTAAACTAACCATGGAAAAAATAACTAAGAAATTAAACTAATTTTGGTTAAACCAATTATGGAAAAAATAATTATGAAACTAAATGAACTTTGGTTAAACTAACAATAACAAAACTAATTATGAGGTTAAGCTAAATTTGGTTAAACTAACGTTTACTGAACTAACTTTAACTAAATTAACTATTCCTAAACCAATTTAAAAACTAAAGTACCTAGGAAGCTAAATTAATTAATGATGGTTAAACCAACATGACTAAATTAACCATACCTAAATTAATTAGAAAATTTAACATTGCTGTTAATTTAACCATGGTTAGTTGAACCAAAATTAATTTTCCATTTTTAATTTGACTTTTTAAATTATTTTGGACAAAATTAGTTTATCCATCATTAATTTAGCCTTGTAATTAATTTAGCCGTGGTTAATTTTTTAAAAATTAATTCAGCCACAAAAATACTATATTATAAATAATTATAGCTAATCATATATAATGATTAAAAATATATTATAATTACTAATATTATTACTTACTAATGACCTTATTATTATTATTATTATTATTATCATATTAATAATATTAATAATATTATTTTTCAATAACTACAATTCAAATTTTAACTATAGTATTAATTATGGTAATATATTTATGGCCAATAGGCTACATTAGTTTGCTTATAAGTACCTTAACCTAGGTTAGTGACTAACCTAATTTAGCTATTACTTTAAATTAAATAATAATAATATAGTATTATTGATTAATAATTATTATAGGTAATCATAAATATTAAAATGTTATTTTAATTATAATTAGTAGTATTAATATTTATTAATCATTTAGTATTATTATCATTATACTATATTATTATTACCTATTAAATTTTATTATTTATAATATAATTAATTTAACTAATAGGTAAACTAGGTTAATATGGTTATTTGCATGTAGGTTGCAACTACATTGGTTGCACCTTGCAATTGAACTTTTTATCCATATTTTTTGCCTTGGATTCCAAATGTGCACCCTATATCAGTAAATGCATTTGTCTTGTTCACAAACCAAGTACTAAATGCCATTTGGGATGGGCCAACGAAAGAGGCTCAACCTTAAAGGCTAAACCCAAACACAAAATTGGATTATTTCAAACATATGTCCTTACTTCCCTACCTACCTATTTAATTAATTTTATAAAAAAATCAATTGGCTTTTAAAATTTTCCACATGTCACCACATAATTGGCCTTTAAAAATGGACATGTGTCAAAATCCGATTCACATTTTTTTGAATGGCCGAAATATTATTAATTTATTAATAATGATAAATATTGAAATAATGTTCAAATGCCATGTGTCACCATATAATTGACCTTCACAAATGAACACGTGTCACCATGGGCAACCTTTGTAGAATAATATAAATGTATAAAATATAAATTCGTACCATATATATTATTTGGAATACATATTGTCACATGTAACTTCTAGTTGTGTGCAATTTGTCTTATGCAACTATGGGGTTTAACAATTACATGTGTTACATGCAACTGAAAATTAGTTGCATACAACAATTGCAAAATGATAGTTCTTTTCTATGATGAATAATGTGAAAGCTAGGCTGATGGAAGGATTGGACATATCATGAGGAGGCAAGTTCACAAAAGGAGGTTACAAGATCATGAAGGAGCAAGCTTATCAAAAGACAATCAAATCAATAATTATTCTAAAAAATGGAGGCAAGTTATCAAGTGATGGCGTTGGTGGTTGTTCAAGTGGGGAACTTCGAACATGGTGATTACAAGATAATGGTCTAAAAAGTCAAGAAGAGGTACCTAGACCTATTGCTAAAATAAAAACATATTAATAGAAAGAGGAAAAAGTTCGATAGTGTTATTGTGAGGCCTAGGAACAAAAAATAAGGTTCTACGCTCTTGTGAATGAAAGAGTTGCCATCAGTAATATAATGTGAAGGACTATTAAGGCATGGTAGAATGTTTTGGAGGTGTAAGTGGTTAAAAGATAGACTTGTAGTGAAGGAAATAATATGGAGACCATGTTAGGAATTAGTTAGGCAAAGAAATGAGGAGATTTGATATTAAAAAAACACCTTGTAACCTTTTTTTGAAGGGTGTAAAACTTGGTTGTGTGTAAAGACCTGCTAGAATTTTAGAAAGTTGATGCTTGCATGAGTATGCCCTAGTTCATTGGTAAGCCTATCTTCCCATTTTTAGAAAACAAATGGGTAGAACTCCAAAAACATCATTTTGGTATTCCAAAAAACCTAGCCTTAAAAGTCTCCCAAATATGTGAATGAGAGTTGAACAAAAAGTAGCTAATTGGCATTGATAATCTAAGAGTGGGCGGAAATAACAAAGAAGGTAATAAGGGCTTTGGGCAAAATAATGAACAAAAATCCCAAATGCCACCTACACATTCCCCAACCTAAGATGGGCATCTATGTGTTGAACATCATCATCCAAGGCATCTTGGAAAAAATAAGCAATGAAGGAAAGGGACCCTAAATGAACACCTAAAACCCTAATGAGTAGCAAGGGTATAAAAACTTGATGGAGGTGAAAACCTTGAAAACAACCCTAAAGGAAACGAAGCAACAAACTTGTGAGGCTAAACCTTATGGCTTACCAAATCTAACTAGGAAGACAAATGATGAAAAGCCTAAGAAACAATTAAAACAAGCCCAATGATGTGGGTGTCATCTCCAACGAAAAGAAATAAACAAGATGGGAAAAGGCTAACCAAAGGGTGAAAACACACTAAGGTGTATTACTTTTCGACATATGTGAAGTCCATGTTAATGTTAAAATAAAAGTCTATATACATTATAATATAATACATTATATTATACATAAATCATATGGTAAATGTAAACAATCTTTTTTTTACTCATAGACTTTATCAATGATAAATAATTATATCAAAAATTTACATTTAAAAAATGAAAAGTTGAATTATTAATTCAAATGAGTAAAACCATTATTTGAACATGGCAAGGATGAAAAACTTGCAAAGCACAAAGTAATAATGGTTTTTGAATAAGCCAAAGTTGGTGCCATGAGGGTGAAGGCCCTCACAACACAAGCATACTCCCCTGCTCACCTTACAATTAAACTCTGATGAAAAAATGTGACCTTGAATGGGAAGAGAGGATGAAGCCTCTAAGGAAAGGCACCATTTGAATAGGGGGGACTAAGGGTACAAAACAATTGTTAAGGCCTATGCATGCAAGAAATGTTTCACCTAAAAGTCCTCCCAATTGTTAGAAAGGAACTTTTATAACCAAATTCTAGTCTCCCTATTCCCAACCTTCTACCTCATGCAAGCAAAAGAAGGCATCACAACAAAAAAATAAGAAAAAAATGCCAAACAACAACATCTCTTGAGTTTCGCAATGTGCGATTTAGAGGTTCATTAACATAGACGACCAAGTTAGATTAGGGGGAGGTGGGGAATGGTTTATATGTTTGGAAATTAAAATAAAATTCTTTGAAAAGGGGTCTTGGGGTACAATATCACACATCCACGTTACAAGATGAGCATGGCGTTTGTTCTTTGGGACTCCTCCAAGTTCACATTGCATGCCCCCTTGAGTTTCAACACATTTCCATAATTCTCAAAGGTTATTATGCATATATTGATCTAGAGTTGTTCAAATAAATCCAAATAAAAAAGGAGTGTTACTGTAGTAGCCTAGCATGTTGTGCACTTTAAGTCCAAATATTTAATTCTATTTCTCCTAAGATTCTCACTAACTATTAAGAAATTATTAAGGTGTATTTTATACTTGTTAAATACACCCTAATGATTTCTCAAAAATCCTGAATTTTTTTTCTCATGATTATGAAGGTGCCATATTTAGACAATAGTTTCCTAGAGGTCATCAAAGCATAGCAAGATCTAGAAATTTTCTACTTTCTTCTCTAACCTATAGCCATATTTGGCTATTAACAAAATTTGAAAGGAAAAAATATGAACATTGAGGTTTTGAATTTCAAAAATATTTCACAACAATGTGGAAATTTCAAACCCAGAAAAAGGCTGCACAAGCATATATTTTATACACACCCACCTTTAGCAAACTTTTGAAGAGCTAATTTCCTTTTATCAAGCTCAACTAGTGTCAATCTAGAAATTGCCAATTATATTGACGCAAAAAAGCAAGATGAAAGTAACATGACAAAAGAAAAAAAAACTAAATCTTGCAACCACTTGTTCCCATAAACATCACAACATTCATGTTGATTATTTCAAGCACCAACATGTTCACAATATCAAAGTTAATTGCCAATAGCATTGCAAACATAAATTCTATATAGTTTGAACTGGGGGAATGTTAAATGCCAACACTTTTTAGACATTTTCTGCACAAACAAAGCTTGGTGTTACTCTCCTTTGAAAAAAGATAAGCATATATACAATATATGTTAGTATTTAATGGAATTGGCTTCACAAAACATTTCCAATTTCTAGGGATCAATGGTTTTTTCTTAGTTATTGATTTTTGGTGATCTTATTAGCAAATAAACAATCCTACCATTAAGGAAGGTTGTTTGTTTGTTTTGTCACAATCTAATCTTCCAAACTACAACAGCCCTGCAATGATCTTGGTGGCATTGGAAAGTCCTCAATGAGAAAGGGTGCATTGAGGTATTTTCCTAATGGTTAGAGGTCCTACTGTGTGAGAGTTGTTGAATATTGAACAATTTTGTCATGAAAAAATCAATATAATCAGAACCAATTTCTTTGGGTAATTGGGGTGTGCTGTTGATCCTGTTGGAAAGCTCATTAAGAGTGGATGTGATTTCATAACTTTTAGAACTAAGGAGTGAGGGATATTTGATTTTGAGTACTTTTTGAGTTTCAGTAAAAATCCAAGATTTCAATGAAATTTGGGTTTCAAACAAAAGGTGTACCATCAATTTTAGAATATGTGCTCAATTGCACATGCCACACTAGTTTGAATTAAGTCTTCTAGTCAATTCGATTACAGCTATTATAACATGAAAGAGCTATATTATTATTTTGACAGGGCAATAAAGGTAAAATGTGGTGATTAAAACATGATTTAAGGTGCACCATATTCGATCAAATGTGACCTTTGTACAGTAACTTTGTTTTAAGGGGATAAGACTTGTACTAGGGTACTATTAAGAGTTAGGACAAAATAGGATATACTAAAACTAATTAAGAAAAATTGAATCAGAATTAACTACAATGGTATAGAAGTTAAGAAAGGTCATATTTAGCCAAATGGTGATTTTTAAAAATAATTTAAAATACATTAGAAAAACACATTTTTCAAAAATTTCTCAATTTTTTGTCCAAAGAATGAATATTTATTTATTTATCTAGATAACATGAACTTGTCTAAAATGTGGCAATATCCTCAGTTCAAGTTTTAATTCAATTTGATGAAAAAGTCAATTGTCTAGTTTGGTTCCAATGATGATCTGAACAAAATTCAAAAACTTCGATTCAAAGACCCTAGAACTTGACCTAAAACCTAGACCTAAACCTTCCTTGATTTTAGAACACTCCAACATTGGTATGTATTTTGCAATGAAGAAAAACTAAAAGACTTTATTGACAAGACAAAACATGGTACAAGGTTGTGCTTGAGATGAGAGTGCATTATATACATCATAACTTGTGTTAACGAAATTGAAAAATGATAGCATTGGACCTCTACTTGTACTATCTCATGGAACCTTTTCTAAGTTCAACTTTCCAAAAAGTTTCACCAAGTAAAATTTCTAGAAGTTTTCATCAACTAGTTTTTGTTTAATTTTTTACATCTTTTTTTTTTGTGGAAAAATTAAACATTCTTTGAACATTTTCTGAAAACCTCCTTTGGTACTTATTTTCTTTAACGAATCCTAAGCTACATCCATAGTCCCTACCATGTGTTTGTCAAGCCATTCCCAATAGCACCACCGTTTATCCGATGTCCTTTGCCCCAAAAATAATAATTTACCCTAATATTGCTAGACCGAAGGAAGATCTGACATGATCTAATTTGGAAGTGTCCACAATGTGACATTGGTGATGGGCCAATGGAAGACATCCACCCCAAACTGAGCGAAAAAAATGGCTTTGGACCCATCCCCAACTAATACAACTAACAAAGAGGTTCACAACACGGACAATAGACAACCAACTCCTCCTTTTCTGTTTTGGTGCTTGTAATTGTTGTTGGCTGGTGTGAAGCCAAAAAAATTGGAGAAAATTAAATTGGACTTTGTAACCGGCTGGAGCAGACCGATTACAGAAAAAAGTCGAGTCTTGTGAGTGGTGAGACTTTTTCCTGTGACCGGCCTGCTCCAGCCATGTTACAGGACATAACCGATGAGCCATAAGACATCATCGGGCAGAACAAAATAGTGGACGGGTGGGGTTCCATGCGCTTGTAACCCGTGCGTATGCCAACAGCTCAATTTGAGCCTGTATTTGCTATTATTGCCATAGTCGTGCTGTACCTGTCTGGTCAACCCAGTACGGGGTGAATACAACTTGTAACACGCCGGCTCTGAGTGAATGCGATGACACCACATCACCCAAAAGGCAGCCCCCCACCCCCCATGAATGTTATTGAATGGTATTCAAAACAGAGAAAGCTCTAGAAAAACTAAAACCATAAGGTACTGATTATAGGCTCCAGGGCTCATGCCTCAATGGTATAGCTGTCTGTGAACCTGGAACTTTGAAAAAAATAAAGGTTCTGAGTGTTTGTCCTGTTCTTACTTCTTTTAAGGAGAACCTCCAGTGCTGGTTCTAACTTTTTTTTTTGAAAGAATCTCTGGTTTCGATTGAAAGACTTTTTTTATTTTATTAGAACCTTTGGTTACAGACTTGATTCTTCACATTCCAAGACTCTTTGATTTTTATTCTTCACAAAAGAAAAATTGTAGGTGAGTTCAGTTCCCAACAAGATCCAACTCTACATATTTAAAGCAAAGTCCAAGCCTTTTTTTTCCTAGGGTAGACTGGTCCATCATCAATCTCCGGCCTATGACTGAAACATATGTTATATCTTCATCATATGTGGTTCATTTGGAGTGATTTAAAATGTTATGGGAACGCTACCCCAAGCTCTAGAATTCATCATTGAAGTGCAAAGGAAAAGGATTATGAAAAAATAACAAAAAGAAAAATAAGCTTTTCATTTTATGAAACCCATTTTTTTTTCTTTTTCCTTCTCTTTGGACCTTCCTATTTTCAAACCTCATAACTTTCTTATTTCTTATTCATTTTAAATGATTTAAAGTACTATAAGAACACCACCTGAAGTTTTACAAATCATTTTTCAAGTGTAATAGCAACAAGGCAACATACAAAGAATTTTTTGGGTGTTCAGGAACCAGCCATTGTAGTGTGCAGTGGTTTGTTTTTTTGAATTCTTAACCCCTTTACTTTGGGGGGCTGTAATTTTTTCATTTCTAATTTGTTTTCAATAATTGTTAATGTGTCAAATGCGCCAAGAGGAAGGGTTCAAATTTTGTTCGGACACCAAAAACAACTAAGCCTCCCCTTGGATCCAATTTGCCCTGAACACTTAAGTCTTTGGTCACTAGCTGATCAACCTAGTTACCTACTAGCAAAGTACAAACCCAGAAAAAGAAGTGACAACATATATCAACATGTAGCCCACCCCTCTTCCCCAAAGGAGGAAAAAAAAACATGCATGTTGAAACATGTTCCATAAACAACAAGTGCATGCTTCATGTCACGCCCCTCCCACCACCGAACCCCCAAATTAATTATTAAAAAAAATGTATTCTTGACTTGTTTTCTCCCAAATCTGTAAGATTTACCAAAGTTCTATTTTGGGCAAAATGTTGCCAAGTGGTGAGATCCCAATGCCCTATTCTACACCCCTTGTGAAATCAAATAGATTTCTAGCGATAAACACCGTATTCCTAACCCTAGAATTCAGGGTGCATTACAAATTAAAAAGGTTTGGAAATTGCCAAGGGGTCAATCGTGTTCCATCCTAAGTCACATCCATTTGTTGTTAGTTTCATTGATGTTGACTATTAAAGGCTAGAATAGGCTTTGATTTAATTTTAGATCGAAACTATAATTAAAACATTGAGATTATGGGTTTTCAAAATTGTAATTCTTGATGTTTTCAATATTGGATTTCTTATTATCAAAAAAAATTATCAGTTTTACCTATCAAATGTCTTTAATGGTTTTTTGCTACCAAAGTTATTACTGGTTTATGAAGTGTATATTTTAAAACTAGGAAATAACTAATTTGGGTGACTTCCATTAAGGAATTCGATATAGAATTTACTACAAATTTAGGAGATTTTTTAAGGATTTATCTAATTTTTTGAATAATCCACCATTTCTAGTTGTTTCAAAAGGATTGTATGGGGAAATTGAAAGGTGTATTGTGTATTGATTTTTTTATTCTACTTTGGAGTAAATATAACTCTTTTGACCATTCTCAAGAGTTCATTTTTTTCCAATGTTTGTTTTTATACTTTGCTTTTGAAGTTGTACTTGCTAAATTATTTGAAATTTGCATATTAGAAACTTGAATGTTACTTGTAGTTTTGGTTGTTTTCGTTAATTCATGCGACTATTTATCATTAAAAGTTACAAAAATGAAATGTTCATGTAACTTGATATAATAATTTATTACTTATGTAATTACCTAAGGGTTACATTTGGTAATTTATTTGGTGGTTGGGTTTTATAATTTAATAATGGTTTAGTGAGTCAACACTAATTAGTCATAACTTCAATTAATGTGCATGGTTCAAAGTTGGTGACTCGTTAAAAACGTCATGTTACAAATTAATGTGCATGTTGAATCACATGGTGAACCATGGGATGTGTAAGATTTTAGAAAATTTTGTTTAGTTTCCTTTGGTTAATATATAAATGGGTCCTTGGGACCTTTGGAGACACCTTTACTTGATGAGAACAAGTTGTTCAATGAATGAAAAATTTTATAGAATATAATTATGAAAGGAATTGAAATTTTAATTTTCAAAGGTTTTGGCAAAATTTATGTGTGAAATCCATGGCAAGAGAACAATGGTGTGGCATAACAATTATACATAGAAAATAGAAAAAGTGAGAATATATTTGTGCAAACAAAAACATATATTTCCATAACTATGTAATAAATAATATCAATCATGATAGTTATGCAAGGAAAAGCGATAGATTGGTAGACATTTTTTTAAAGCAACTACAAAGATAATTGATGAAATGGACAACTTCCCAGACTACGGTCATGATTGGAACAATCAAAGTTGATCCAAAGAAAGATGACACAACTCAATAGATTCCATTATAACATATACCCACTAGAGTATAAAATGTTTCTACCTCATGGATCAATATTTCAAAATTGAAAGAGCATTTGTGGCAAATTAAATGACCTCTTGCTTTGTCCAACAAATCGCCAAGACAAATGCAAGCCAAGGAGCAAAAACCTATAGAAAATTCAAAGGAAGAAGAAAAAGAGGAAAGACCTCTGATGATTAAAAGAAAGAAGCATATGCAAGAAGCAATTATCAACCCATAAGTCCTAACATTCCATACCATACCAAGACCACAACAACCTCAGGAAGAAGCACAACGACCTACACCAATTGTAGAGATTCCGAACCCAAAACAAGTGACCAAACAAGAACCACAATTAAAGGGTCAGGTTGTTCAACAAGTTCCACCACATGCAGATCAAAACATACCATAAGAGCACCAAAGGGAAATATCTATATCTCCAGAAAGAAATCCATCTAAATGGTTTCCATCATGTTCGTCATCTCCCTAACATCATCAATAGGAAGTGTAATTACAAACCATAGAACTAACTACAAATCACGAAGGTAGACCATCATTTTCAACAAGGGTGTATGAATTAAAGGATAAATTTGGCACATATACGAGTGCAGGGTCATATGTAGAAACATCTAAGGGCACAACTCCAATTTTTCAAACCCCACACACAATAAGATCATTGTGTCAAAAGGTGAAAGAAGATCTGCGAATTGCAGGACTATTCTAACATGTAACAAACTATATTAGGAAGATGGAACAAATTATAATTGAATTGTCAAAACTCAAATTATTGTGTGAAAATAATGAAACAAAAAATAAGAATTAGACAATAAAATTGTAGCTATACAATAGGAGGTTCAAGATTTACAACATCACATCCGTGCAATTAAAGTTTAGATCCAAAAGACACTTTAAGTCAAGGAGAAAAAATTGAACCAATTACAAATGGAACTTCTTATGGTGAAACAAAGGAAAGCAACTCTGGAATAACAAATGCAATTGTATGAGAAATCAAGGGAAAGAGGGATTTGTTAAAAGAAAAATTTCAAAACAAAGAGGATGCCAAATATTGGGCCCTGAAGAAAGAAGTAAACAATCTTAAGCTTTTTTATGAAACAAAGAAAGTCTCCAATGATAGGTATAGATACAGGAGACAAAAAAAATTTAACTTAAGGAGGAGCTTTAGATTATTGTTCATCAACATGATGAAGCTATGAGGGAGGACAATGTTAACAAATAGGAGATCTACTCAAGTGCAAACATAAAACTTTATTGAAAGGAAACTATAACACAATGTTCACAACACAAAACATAACATCAAGAACTCTTCAAGGTTCTTGTCACATGAAATACACAAACTTATGTAATGAAGAAAAAAGAAACAAACCATCAACACCAAGGTATTTAACTACAAGACCAAACCACAAATAACCAAACTAATATAAGTAAAGAAAGTAATTCAACCTTGTGAAAGTAACCTAGTTACTTTCCTACTCCAATAACTAATGAAACTTAACTAGTTGAATTCTTAACAGACAAAACCCAGGCTGTGTGTAATAAATTTATCCAAAAGCTATAGCAAGATGCAAGAAGGTTAAACAAAGTTGTGAACACAATCACAACCATGGAGCCATATATGTCCAAGAACAAATTGAAAAAGTATGATAATTTACTGATGCAAAACTCAATTCTAAGGACTAAACAAAAGTCCTTACAACTACAAGCCTCTAATGTTGACATCTAGTGGAACTTAGTTTAAGATATGTTTCAAATAAATTTGCAAAGTTTGATGAGCATAAAGTAGATGGAGCCAGCTCCAAAAGAAGGCTTAAAGCATACAGGGATGAATCACCTTCTCTAACTCTTGAGGATAGCTTCAATATTTCAAATTTTAATTAATATGAAATAGGTCCAAGTGGAGAGGCTCAAGAAGTTCAATCAAGTTCACCTGTAAATTGGAGGGGAGGAGATACTATAGAGGAAGTTGTGGATGAACAAACTATAGCACAAGTTAAAAGGTAGGTTTTAGCAAAACTAGAAGCACAATAGGTATTTACTCACATAGAGTCACCAAACTATGCTACAACTATGGATGTCTTTCTAATTACCTCGTTTGTTATAGCAATTGCAATAGTAGCAACTTCACAAAAAGAAGGAGATAATGGCCATGCACAGACCATTACAAAAGTATAACAACAAGAACAACTATAGCAAATTCAAGAAATTCATGTAATGGAAGATCAATAATTTGTAGAATCACGTAGTACAATTGCAGAACAGACAATTACAAAGTAAACAAGAATAAGGGATGGTTTATTCTATAGTTTCTAGGTTCTTTTAGTCCAAATATTTTTAATAAGATTTAAAAGACGAAATCCAAAGTACAAGGGGGTTAATGTTAAGGGCAAGATTATACTATAATAATCAAATGAGATAAGCATAGGGAGTAGGTATTGTGATCTCTATTCTAAGACAGCCTAGATAAGGCAAGTTTAGTAAGTACATGGTAGGTTAGATTAAGACTATTGAGGTGGAGTTCAAATGGTGCTTTAGGTGGGAAAGTTGAGGATTAAGGAAGCTCTAGAATTTTTTTTATGGGGTTTGTCCTAACTAGTTTTTTGGGGATGTTCAATACTAGGAGTATAGAAAACATAACGAAAAGAACAATAGTTAGGAATATATTAATTTTGAAAAGACAAAGAGCTATGGAGCTATGAACTTGGATCTTTTTCTTCTTCTCTTATAGCAATATGAGCAGTAAATTGTGACAACATTGTGACAAATTCATAATGGTGTAGATACTTGAGTTGTGAGAAATGTTGCTAAAACATTTAAGAAATTTGTTGGATTTCTAGTACAAATTTTGTATAACTGAAATTGAATATGTACAAGATCAGAAAAACTACAATTGAAACAATATCACAATATTAGGATTTACCTACACCCTACCTAGTTTTGTTGTAGGGTTTGATTAAAACTTAACTAGTTGTGTATGCCCCATACATGTTTGGTAAAACCTAAAATCATACATGCATGTCTATCATTCAAGCAATAATAAATTTTTGTAACATGAAAAGCAATAACAATACAAACAAATTAATCAATTAAAAATTAATTTCATTATGATTTTTGTTATTAAATCTTCATCAAAGCCTTATTGAATTTTTTAAAATAACATCAAATTAATTTAGAACATTCATTTCTCAAAAACGAATTATATATTTTTTCAAAAAAATTAAAATTGGCATGTTATTTTAATTAATTCTTGCATAATCTTTCAAATCAATTTTTTAAAGAATCTCATTTTAATAAGATTTAAAGAAATTAAAGCTAATTATTTGTATATTTATCAAACAAAACTTCATTTTAAAAATTAGTCATATGAATTGCTTTTTACATTTCATAGTGATATGAAACCTCATGGTACAAAAAGGCAAGTGACAACCCAAAAAAACAAAATAATATAGAGGCATGATTAAATCAGTTACTCAACATTCATATTTTTAGAAGAAACCAACAAGTAGATGGGTAGACTTCAAAACAACCCATCAATTGGATGGGTGCACCCAAAATCTACACACATGCGTCCATTAGCTTGGGGCAATAAAAAGTTATAATAAATAAAAAATTAAGTGAAGCTTGTTCAAATAACAAGAAATATAATATCTAGATCCTACTTCCCTATGCTGGTGGGTTCAACTCCCAAAAGGAGCTTGTAGAACATGCTAAACTTTTTGTTCTGCAGAAAACATTAAAACATGAATCACACAATTCAAAACATGAAACATGCAAGGCACAAAAAAGCAAGCCCGTGAAGCTCAAGGCAGGGAGTATATCATCATGCCCCACAAATGTTCTACTTAGAATCAATTCCAATAATCAGGCTCTAATTATCACAGACCTGTCATGGAGTTTCTGAAAATACAATCCTCAAATGGTTCTCATGAGAATGAAAGCAATTGGATTGCAGAAGTTCAAGAGTGGAGTTTCTTCATGAGAGAAATCTTGTGAATGGTCAATTTTCCACAGGTCTCTCAGTAACCCAAGCTGACACAAGCATATAGAACTCAACTCCCTCCAGCTTACACTTTGCAGGCTGGGATGTCTGCACAACCAAAATGGAAAATTATGTATAATCTTGTCAAACTGTGATAATGACTCCCTACATGTAGGAATACCACAAGGAATACAAGTAATCCTTGAATTGGTGAAAGAATTATGCAGAATGCATGAAAATTTCTCTACCAGATGTTTTGGAATCAACTTGCTCAAAGTCTGGCAGTGAACAACACATACCAAAAGGCTCTTGAAGATGTGGATAGTGTCCCAGGGTTCATTCTGATTAGGCCATAACCAATGGACAGCTTCTTGCTGTCAAAGCAGATAGCTTGTTCGTTCTGTTTCTCATCCACATCATGCATTACAAAGCAAGTGTCATGAATGTATCCTGCCTCCATCTGTCTATCCAATGTCCAGCCCAGCGTATATCTCCTCTGTTTGTGGGTCAATTCTGTCTTCAGCCACGAAATAATGTGCCTTCTCTCTGACATCAATCCAGCAGAGTCCTGGCTCCTTTGTGAGACCTCTGCGGTTCATGATCTTTCTCACCTTTGCCACACTGTCCCACAAACCAGCTGCAGCATAAATGTGTGACAGCAGAACATACATAGCAGCATCCTGTGGTTCCAACTTAAGACTGTGTTCTGCAGCACATTCTGCTAACTTCACATGACCATGAAGCCTGCAAGGACTGAGCAAGGCTCCCCAAACTGCAGCATTTGCTTCAAATGGCATTTTCTTAATCAAGTCCTCTGCCTCACTTAAATAGTCTGCACGGCCAAGAATATCTACCATGCATCCATAGTGCTCAAGTACTGGTGTGATGCCATGGTCCTGATACATAGAATTGAAGAACCTTTGGCCTTCAGTGACTAGGCCTGCATGGCTGCAAGCAGAGAGTAAACCAATAAAAGTGATCTCATTTGGCTGAACCCCTTCCTGTCTCATTTCTCCAAAGACTTCCAGGGCATCTTTACCACAGCCGTGCTGTGCAAGAGCAGTTATCATAACATTCCATGAGACAATATCTCTTTGGGGCATGGCATCAAACACTTGACATGCATCCTTAAGACTCCCACATTTTGCATACATGTGAACTAGGGCATTTCCAATCCAGGTATCAGTGCCCAATCCGGCTTCAGTGATGTTGTGATGTATTTGTTTTCCTTCAGAAAGGCCTGTTTGACTTGCACATGCCTTAAGGATGCAAAGGTAAGAGATCCTATCCAGCCCCACACCTTCCCGTTGCATTCCATGGAACACTTCAAAAGCCTTCTCATTGCTTCCACATTTGGAATACATGCTGATAAGAGCATTCCCCACACCAACATCATCCTGAAGCCCAGATTTTACAATATGTTCATGGACTTTCTTACCATTTTCCAGTGTTGAGCTTGAACATGCACTCAAGATGTTCATAAAAGTGATCCTGTCTGGCTGCACACCTTTTACTTGCATATCATGATACACTTCAAAGGCCTCCATCTCACACCCACACTTGACATACATGCCAATGAGAGAATTTTTAAGAGGAACATCACAGTCAAACCTAGATTTCCTGATATGAGCATGGACCTGCCTTCCCCAGTCCAATGCCATTGGGCTTCCAAATGCATTCAAAATACCAAGGTAGGTGATTCTGTCATGCTCCAGCCCTTCACGTGCCATCTGGCAATATACATCAAAAGCCTCTTTGCTGCCCCCACACTTAACATACATGCTGATAAGTGCATTTCCCAACCGCACATCAGACTCAAATCCAGATTGCCTAATGTGGGCATGGACCTCCTTTCCCCATTCAAGGGCTTCTAGGCTGGTACATGCATTCAAAATTCTCAAATAGGTGATCTTGTCAGGAGCCAGACCTTGTTGTTCCATTTGGTGGAAGACATCAAAAGCCTCTGCATGGCCACCACATTTAGCATACATACTGATAAGTGCATTTCCCACACAAACATGAGCATCACATTGTGATCTAAGAATATGGGCATGGATCTGCTTCCCAATGTCCAAGTCTTCTGGGCTGCAACAAGCATTGAGGATACTCATGTAGGTGATTTTATCTGCCTCCACACCTTTCTGTTGCATCTCTCGGAATACTTCAAAAGCTTCCTCATTGGCCCCACACTTTATGTACATGCTGATGAGAGCATTCCCCACACTAACAGCAGAGTTAAATCTGGATTTCTTGACATGGGAATGGATGTCCTTTCCCCATTCCAAAGCAGCTGGACTGGCACAGGCATTGAGGATGCCCATGTAAGTAATCTCATCTGGCTCCATGCCTTGTTCTTGCATTTGCTGGAAAACGTTGAGAGCCTTCTCATTGGCCCTGCACTTAACATACATGCTAATAAGAGCATTTCCCACACACACATCAGACTCAAGTTTGGATCTGATGGCATGGGAATGGACCTCCTTTCCCAATTCCAATGCCTCTGGGCTGGCACATGAGTTCAGAATACTCATGTAAGTGATTTTATCTGGCTCCAAACCTTTTTGTATTAGGTGGTGAAACAGCTCAAAAGCTTCCTTAGCACACTCACACTTCACATACATGCCTATCAGTGCATTTACTAGACTAATATCAGTGTCAAAGCCAGAATTCCTGATTTGGGCATGAACCTGCTTCCCAAATTCCAAAGCTGTTGCGCTGACACAGGCATTCAAAATGCTGAGGTACGTGACTTTGTCCAACTTAACACCTTCTCTTTGCAAATGGTGAAATACTTCAAATGCATCCTTACAACTACCACATTTAGCATACATGTCAATGAGAGCAGTCCCCACACGAACATTGGATTCCAACCCAGATCTCTTGACAAGGGAATGTACCCACTTCCCCCGGTCCAAAGCTGCTTGGTTAGCACATGCATTCAAGATACTCACATAAGTGATGTAGTCTAGCTTCACACCTTCTTGTTGCATGCCACTAAAGACTTCAAAGGCCTCATCACTACATCCGCACTTTGCATACATGTTGATCAGAGCAGTCCCCACCCGTACATCAGATTCCAGTCCAGCTTCAATTATATGAACATGGGCAAACTTGCCCCATTCTAAGGTTTTTGGACTAGAACAAGCTTTCAGAAGGCTGATGCAGGTGACTTTGTTCGGTTTCACTCCTTCTTGTTGCATTTGGTTGAAGGACTCAAAAGCATCCTTAACAAGGCCATGCTTCACATATGCACCAATCATGGTGGTCCATGAAACCACATCTTTCTTCACAAGTTTGCAGAACACTTGGTGTGCATCTTCCACACTGCCATTGTTGGCATACATACTTAGCAGGGTGTTACCTACATAGACAGTTGGCTTGAATCCGCTTTGGATCATATGAGCATGGACCTTCTGTCCCTCTGTGAGATCTCCCATCTCATTGCATTTTCTGAAAAGACTAGAATAAGTGTAGGCACCAACACAAATGCCTTGTCGCACCAAATTGTTGAGCACCTGCATTGGTCCTGGCTCTTTCATAGCTGTGTGTAAATCTGACACAGCATTCAAGGAAGTCAGTCCGAAATCCTCCCATAGACATGCCATGCTTGTTCCTTCCCCTAAATACACCCACCCATCACCAAAGTCGGAAACAAAAAAATAAAAATCTGCATGTGCATTGCCCAAGACTTGAGTAGGTACCAAAAAGTTTGCAAAAAAATTTCACTGCAACAAAAGTCCTCTTCAATCCAAGCCTTTTGACCTCGTTCTACTCCCTGCCCTAAAATGCACCTAACAATTGGAAGGAAGCTCTTTCGGTGTGTTCTACATTTCTACGGTTAGGGTTCCCATGAAAAGGAGTTCTACAATTCCTTCGCATCCAATTCAAATGGAACACACGAGGAGAACTGAAAACGTACCTGATAATCCAGCAGCAGACAATGGATCACTGAACTGGCTGGTATCCCGTGGAAGCGCATGCTGCAAGTGAGGACGAGTGTACCGAGTGTAGGATCTGGTAGCAACCCACCACACCTTCATAGCTAAGCCCCAAGGAACAAGGCTGTAATTGTTATTCTGCGTGCAAATCGAAGAAAAGCTCGAAATTGCAAAGAAAACCACATGGTCCTCTGAGCTCCAGACCTTAAACTCCAAACCCTAATTCGTAAAAGCTGGAGAAAATTCGACCATCAATTTTGACTCATTGATGCTTCTTAGAGATCATTTGCTTGAGTTTATTTTTCCCACATGAACCTCTATAGCCAGAAATACTAGTACTAACTACTAACTTGGGCTGCGCACCGCTGCACACTACAATGATGATTAAGTGATGGAAACAAATTTGATTTTGTGAAAATTAAGTTCTATTTAAATGAAAATATTGAATGACATTACATGCAATTTGAATTGAATTCAAAATCGTGAATTGAATTAAATTAACTGGATTAAGATTTGATTGAATTTAATTCAAAATCATGAATTGAATTAGATTAATTGGATTAAGGTTTGATTGAATTAAATTCAAATTGAATTGAAGAGAAATGTGATACAAATTGATATAATAAGTATTGAAATTTTGCTTGGTGTTGAAAAACAATTTGTAAAAGGACACAAATTTGAAAAACCACATTTTCATTCCTCTTTACTTAGGAATTGGCTAAACAAATTTGAATTTTGAACTATCCAAATGATAACATATGGAATCTGAAATTGTTGTACTTAAACCAATTCCAATGAATCATTGTCACTCATTGTGTGTAATGTCATATTTGAAATTTTTTGTGATAATCCATTCATTCAAGTCCATTAATTCAAGATAGTTTGATTGAAGTCCATGTGAATCTAAATGTAATTCTATAAGTGCATGCTAAATCACATGTGAATTCTATTTTCGCTTATCAATTCCATCATAATTTGTTGCATGTCCTATAAATTAGTACAGTTCTTTCAAGTCAATAAAACTCCATAATTATTCCCAAAGTCCATATGTAATCAAAATGAATCCCTATTAGTTCATTGCATTTGTAACCTAGTACAACTTTGTTGATTATGAGTTTTATTAGTCTATATGAAAATATAGATAGTTCAATTGAAGTCCATGCAATGTCAATGGATAATTAATGATAGTCCACATGATATTCCTACTTTGATGATGGAAGTCCATACATTGGCCCTACATATTTGCTACTATGTTTTAAAACTTGATTTATTGTGTGCATTTTGTGATTTCAAAAACCTTTGCCAACATCGACTAATTTCATTTGCTAGTATTGAACATCTAACCCCGATACCTACAAGATTTGCCACTATCAAGGTGCCTCCACGCCTATCCATAGGAGATTTTAGTGTTATGGTCTTAACATTAAATTAAATTTACGTCAACCACCCAATGACAATAATGTTTTGTACCATTATTTATCAAGTTAACATTCCTCAAACCTTCCATCCCTAATGGTACGTTTAGAATTTATGGCAAATAGCTTTATCATAACACATGTCCTATTCAAAAAACATTGTGAAAATTTTTAACATAATAATAACATGTTTCAAATTCATTCATGAAACCCCCCAAAAAAATATAATTTAACAACAATTTTAGCCCCCCCGTAATGTGTTTTCACCTTAATCCATCTAAAAAACATAATGCTTAAAAAAAAAATGGGCATTTTATACTATTTAGATTATTTCCAAACTTATTCCAATGTTACATTGATATATAAATATATTATTATATAAAATTGTCAAGCATTCATGAAACTTGAAATTTAAAATGGTTTTCATCATGTTAACCTAAACAATGGTTGCATGTTCCTTGGTTCCAACTTTTAACTTAAATGCATCCATAAAAATGTATTAAAATGACACATGACCATCAATGATAAGATGAATAAAAGTTATTGGAATGTTTAGAAGGATTTATTAGGTTTTTCACAATATTATTGAAAAAATATGTCTTTTGCCTTGACTTTAACCTTCACCAAAAAATTTATATCAATAGCAAAACCATAAAAGTCCATTTTACTAAAAACAAATATGGATTTCAATAGTCACAAATTAATAAAAACTGGTAGACTACCTTTTAAATATCATTATATGTCACAAACATGAAAATAATTAAACAACAAGATTTCCAAACCACATGAACAAAGGCGTACCTAGTTTTAAATCCAAGACATGGAATAAAAAAATTAAAAGTAAAAACACAATGTGTGCATGATGTAAATGCGAAAGGACTTCATCACAAAAACATGACAAAAATAGAACAAGATCATGACAAAGATACACACTCCAAATTGGTGTTGAACAAACTAAAAATAATGTGGGATTCTACCTTTATTTATACTCATGTGGCATTTAACTCAAGGAATTTTCTCAAAAAACTTTCAACTTACATGTGGCCTATGTTCACCAATGTGTGACCCATGTACAACCATGTGCAACCCATATCCATCCATGTGGGAACAAATAATGAACTATGAGTTAACTAAAAGTGAACCAAAATTTTGTTATGAATTAATTAAAAATTAACTAAAAGTGAACTAAAATTTAACTAAACCTTAACTTAAAGTGAACTACGGGATAACTACAAATGAACTAAAAGTTAAGTGAAAGTGGACTAAAAGCTAATTAAGAATGAATTGAAATTAAATTAGGAGTTTGGGTACAATTAATTATAAATCATGGATGAACATTTATATGAATGAACTCCATGGTGTTGGCATCCATGACATTATACATGTGGTTGATTCAAAAATTAATGTGAAAGTTTGAATATCTCAATGTGGAATATTGAACAATAAAATAAAATAAAATCATGACACTTTTATTAAAAAATTGTATTGGGAAAGTTTCAATGCATTTTGTTATTAAAATTTTCATTTCATGGTGGTTTATTTATTTTATTTTATTTTGACATTATTATGATTTACTTTTTGAGTCCACATTTTTTTTTATTTGTATGATAAATGTATGTCATCATTTCAAAACTCCATTGTGAATTTTATTTTTTAATCATTCATTTTTTAAATATGAATTCCACTAAATCTATTACAACTACAATTAAGTAATCCAATTAATCCCCTTAACTTTGTTTTCACCCTACAAAAGACATGTCTTTGTGCAAATCAACCAATTTTAATCATATTTATCATTACACGATTGTAATACATCAAAATCAATGACCATAACCATATTATATGATTATAATATCTTGTAATCAATGGTTATAGTCATAATTTAAAATGCATGTGTAATATTTTTACCCATTTTTTAGTAATAGGTGATCTAACAGGTTATAAATTTAAACAAGTTATTATATTTAACAAGTGATTTAATTAATGTGTTATTTAACCTATCTTTTGTTAAGGACACAAAGATCCATAAGAACAAAGGCTAAAGGAAAAGTCTAAATCTAACTTTCAAATAAGGAACAAGACGAAATTATGTGATTCAAAAAATAAAAACACAAGAACTAAAAACGAGAACATGAGATGTGCAAGACAAACGTGAAAATGGATATTTATTATGTTAACATATGTAAACATAAATATGAAAAGAACATGATATGGCTATGGTGTAAGATCGTGCCTACAATTAATGTTGAACAAACTAAAAGAAATGAAGGGTCCAACTTCTATTTATATCACTTTGGGGACCTAGCTCAATGAAGTTTCCAATGACACTCTTATGTGTGCATCCAAAAAAAACATTACTCGAAAACCTTTCTAATTAAGAGTTAATTATGAATTAACTAAAACTTAACTAAAAATTAGGACTTAACTAAAAGTCAATTAAGAGTTAATTAAAGTTAACTAGAAATTTAACTATGAATTAACTTTGAGTTAATTGATAATTAACTGGGACTTAACTTGAAGTTGACTAGTTAAGTTTCTTGGGAATTAACTTGGATTTAACTTAGACTTAACTATGAATTAACTTTGAGTTAATCGATAATTAACCGAGACTTAACTTGAAGTTGACTAGTTAAGTTTCTTGGGAATTAACTTGGATTTAACTTAGACTTAACTATGAATTAACTTTGAGATAATTGATGATTAACCGAGACTTAACTTGAAGTTGACTAGTTAAGTTTCTTGGGAATTAACTTGGATTTAACTTAGACTTGACTAGAGTGAATTAAAACTTAACTACAATGAATTAAAAGTCAATTATAAATGAACTGAAACTAAACTAAATGTTAAGTACATGGATGAACATTCAAATGACTGAACTCCATGGCATTGGCATCCATGATAACTTGTTATTTAACCTAACCATAAGTAGGTTGACAAGTTATTAGTCAACTAGTAGTCTACAATATAAATTGGTAGAACAAGTAGTGGAACATGTGGTTAAACAGGGTGTAGTTTTTAAATTTATGGGACTATTATTTAATATTGGCTAATGATTAATGACTAATTAAATGGTTTGTTATGACTGTTTAAATTTTGAATTAATTAGTATAAAATTTAAAGGAAAAACTTGTTCAAGGAGGAGATTTTATTTTTTTGTGTTTTTTTTTCATTTGAAAGATGAAAGCATTTTGTTTTCAGATATATTTTTCTTGAAGCTATGTGCAAATTTAATACATGGTAGTATAAAAATTATAGATATAATGAATTTTTTTAGTTCAAGTGTACATGTTTGTTGTTTTAGGAACCTATTATTGGAAATTTAAAAGTTGAAAACCTTAATGGGAATAGAAAAACCCATTAACATTTGGTGACCACATAATGGATCAAAATTTAGAAGCAATCACACTTAGAACTTTTGGTTAAACCCAATGATTTTAATAGATCATGTTGAAAAGTAATCACACTTGAAATTCTGATTTGTACATCATGTTTTGTTTATTTTTGTGTAATTTTGAGGATTCAAGTTGTTGTTTCTTGATTTTGTTTGAAAGCATTAAAGAATAAGGTGAAGTTAGTTTAAAGTTTTTGAAATAATTTAAGCACCCAATTTGTAAGAGAAGTTTGTTACAAACTCTTAACTATTGGGAGGGCTTCTTTTGAAATTTTTATGTTCAAAAATAATGCAAGGGTTTTCCAAGAACCTATTTATTTCAAAAGATGTCAAGAATAGTCATTATAAGTCTTACAAAACAACTATAGCATGCCACACATCAACATGTTCCAAAACTTGCATAAAAGCAAATTGAATAGCAAATGCAACCTATGGGAAACGAACTTGTGTGTGCACCAAACACGGATGCAACACAAAGGGAACAAGCTAATGAACAAATCAAAATGTAACTGAATTGGTTGTGCAAAAAGACCCAACTGTTCTTTCAACCATTCATCAAGTAACACCACAAACGATAACCCAAACACAAGCAGTGAATGTTCATGATGATGACAATCATGAACTTATTCAACCATGTGATGAAATTGTTTCCATAAAACAACCATGGCAATCTGCAACCCCAAGTTACTATTACCCATAAGTGGTGCACCTACACCAATTGTAATATATGTTGGTTTTCCAAACCAACCATTAACTACTAATGTCAATTTGGTACCTACTAATCTGAAGGTCCAAAACAACTCCAACTACTCAACAAGTTGGAGTAGTTACATCACATCAACCAAAGACCTTTTAATCAATCAATTTCTGTACCGCATTTAGAACATGTTGAGCCCCAAGCAACACCCATAAAATTGTTTAACATGAACCTATATACCAACAAGGTACTTGGCCAGTTAGATCAATATTTGGTCAAGGTGGAAATCACAAGTTCCACACCATAAACCAGTTTTAGAAAGAAATCAACTTGCTGGAACTTTAACTTGTTTTTATTGTTAATAGGTGGGACACATGTTCAACTATTGCCCCTTTGTTGATGATAGATTAAGGCAATTATTGAGGGAGGATGTGATGAATGTTCATCAACCTATACTTCCAACCATTACAACAGTAATACCCAATGTATTTACATTAGGAAATCAAGCCATGAATCCTAATATAGGTCATACAACAATACCTGTTAATTATCAAACAACTTGGTCACAACTTGTTACACCAATTATAACAAGTAAACTAATGTTTTACCTATTTCTACACAACTAATGTGGTATAATTCATATCATATCAAGTAGTAAACATGTTCTAAAAATAGTGGTGAGGAAAACATTTGTTGTTATAACCAACATGGTACCACATTTGTTGTTTATACCACCATGGTATCAATAACCTATTGTATAACCTATACAATAACTAGCAAACAAGCTGCCTTACAAGAAGTTACAATATCCAACCTATGTCAGAGACACTGATCTTAATGTTCACATCAAAGTGTTCAAGAAGACCATTAAAGCTAATGGTGAAACAATGGAAGTTGGCATCATCAACTTGTTTGGTTTTACTCCTAGAGTTAGTATTTCTGAATGGGGTGAAAATTTTGTCCAATACCATCCAAATTGCACTTTTGAAAAGTTGGAGCAAACATTTTGCAAGTAATTCAAAATTGTGAAGAACCATGAAGAAGTTTACATGCAATTGCAAAACATACAACAATAGACCATTGAATGTGTTGAGGTTTATTATGAACGCTTATTGAAATTAGTTAATTGTCTATAAGTTAGAACAACAAATGTTTTTCTCGCCACTATTTTTAGAGCATGTTTACTACTTGATATGATATTAGTAATAACATGTATGAAGAAAGATACCTTGATTGAACACAAGGAAACCATTGTAGTATGTGAAAAAAATGTATTTGTTAGTTTGAGTTATAATGTTCTACTAACCACACTAAAGGCTAATATAGTGACTAAAACCAATAATACCTATTGTTATAGCTAAGTCATCATCAACATGTACTAGTTGTGGTAAAACAAGTCATACACTTGACACCTATCATAACAGGAAAAAAAAGGTACCAATAGTACCAACCACCATAATCAAGTCTACAAAACCTCTAGCAAAAATTAAAACACAACCTACTAAACTAGTTAGAATACTTGTTTGATGTCCCTATATAATTTGTTATAGTGTAAAACATAGATATGGAGAATGTCCCAAAAAGATTGAAGTACAAAACATGTTCAAAATTAAACTTGTTGGTTGGAATGCTACAACAACACCTAAACCACCTAACGCTAACAATGTACCAGTCATTGTGGTAGCTACTATTACTAATCATAGTCAACAACCATAACAACAAGTGTTGAAAGAAAAGGGAATTGATTAAAGCTAAAGGAACCGAAAATTGGCAATGAAAGAAACATCTACGATATTCATTCATTGAAACTGTAATACAATTACAACGTGGTGGGATTGATAAACAACCTACTACAACCAATGAGGAGCCACTATAGAGTAATTGGGTCAAATTGCCTAATAATACTACTATAGCTCAACCAATTGAAAATAATCAAACCCATGATGTAAATCAGCAACTTGTGACCCTAGAACATGTTACAACATATAAGACTTTGGAAGAAATTCTAAAGGATATCATCACACAAGACTTGGAAACCAAGTATACTTTGAACTTGGGACAATTGTTGCAAATGATACCTAATTCAAACGTTACATACTTAATTTAATACCATCAAAACCTATTGTACCAAAATTGACAATTCACTAAAAGAACCTTGCCCATTCCAACCATATGGTTACAACTATAGATGTGATTAGTGTCCAAATCAACTACTTTTACAACTACAATTGGGTTAGTCCTACATGTCATTTTAGTCGTAAATGTGTGTAGTCATATATACGACTATTATAGTCACATATGCGACTATAGTGTTGACATAATCAAATGAAGTCGCAAATGCAACTATAATTTATGATTATTACATGTTTGGATGGAAAAGTAAAATGAAGCTGCACATTTTTCATCCAATATTGTGAATGGATGAAAACCTAGTTGTTTTTGCAACTTAGTCGTAATTGTTTGGCAACTAGGGCCAATATTTTTTCCATTTACAATATTTTGGTTACTAAAACATATGTGGCATCTTTGGAATTACAATATTTGTTTGACAATCAACTTATGTCTAACTATTTATTGGTATTTTGTATTGTTTTTTTACATTGACAATACAAATTATTATATTATTATAAAGTATATTTGAGTTATGATCTATTTATAAATATTGTATATGATGATTATTTAATTATACATTATACATATAAATATAATTTTATTGGTAAAATTACAACTTATTATAATCATAATCAAGTATGATATATATTTTTAATCAAATATAGGTTAAAGATGTTTAAGAAATATATCATTTATTTTATCATAAAACTTTTACCATAATTTTAGATGAAATTTATATATTATATTTGTGGAAATATAAAAATTAGAATTCCATCAAACTCATTAATTATCTAACATTATTAAATGTGATTTATTTTTTGAAATGTGATAGATATATTATCCATTTATAAAAAATATGTGTGAATTAATTAAAATTATGATATATTACAATCACATTGTATATATATTTTTATAAAATGAAATATTTATATGTGGAAGATTATTTATTTATTATTAAAAAAATTCGTAAAATATTTTTCATTTATAAATCATGTGTTCTAAATTTTTTTGAGCAAATCATCATCAAAATGTAATTCAATTTAACAAAATTCAAAAAAAAATTATTCAAATCAATGTACATTTTTGGGGAATTTTTTTTAATCATGTATGTCATTGAAAGTACTTTAAGAATCAACTTTTAATAAAATATGAAATATTGAAATTGATGTTTGTGCAATGTTTAAAGTCAAGTATGGGTTAAATACAATGCATTCCACTACATTTGCACATCAAGTGGGGTGGTTTGATGGCAAAGGAGTTGATATTCATCTGTGGGGTTTAAAGATCAAACCTCACAAGTTACATAGTTATGGTCAATGATGGTATGTTGACCATATGTACCCTACATAATTAAGCTACTTAACCTAAGTGCCTACTTAGGCCCGCTTAGGTATCTAAATTAGGTGGCCTACCTAGCTATCTAAATTAGATTTTTAGCCTAGCTTAGGTAGTGACATGTGTCAACAATTCATAGGTTGAAAATTTATGAAATTACAAATAATATGAATTATTATATTACATTATTTTTATAAATATAAATAATATAGTATTTAATATATGTGATTTTTAGAATAATAAATCATTTAAATTTAACTATTTTAAAAATGATGCCTAACATTTTATGTAGTCATATCTATAATCGCATAGTCCTACAACTAGTCAATGGATGAGAAATGCCTACAGTCACAAACAATATGTGACTATAAGGTTGATTATACATGCCATGTGGAGTTTTTTGCAACTAGTTGTCTTATGCCAATTGTCCAAGGTGACTATAAGGCTTATAGTTGCATGTGTCCATTATGATTAAAATTTTGCCTTCTGTAACTAAAATTTTAGTCATTTATTTCCAAAAAATTTCTAATGATTGCTTCAATTGCCATTGATCATTAGATGCAGTGATATAGGTTCAAGTAGGAAATAACTTCATAAAATATGTACTTCTAAATGGTGGTTTTGGAGTTAATATCATTATGAAAAATTTGAGGGTATAGTTAGGTCTATCAAAACCAAAACCAACACCTTACAACTTACACATCAATGATCAAACAATTTAAAAACCTTTAGGTCTAATTAAAGATTTCAAGATTCTTGTCCATGGAATTCCTTACGTAATAACTTTTACTATGATACAAAGTAGTGTTCTGGACTTTAGCTACTTTATTTTGTTAAGCCATCCTTGGTTGAAAGATGCCAAAGTGTCTCATAATTGGGGCAATAACATTATCACCATACAAGGAATGGGTATAGTCAGAACTATACCTATTACAAAAAAACTTGGAGCACCAACTAAGCGTCTAGAAATGTTAATTTTTTATGACTTCCATTATAAAATATTCGATGAAAAAAAGGACATAATGATTGCTACTGAACCATGACTGTTTTTAATAAGAACCATAGTTGTCCTTACATTAATCAAATTAGAGGAACCTATTAATTCGATTTCATCAACAAGTTTGAACTTAGTCGAACAAATATATGTACCTATTGAACCAATATCTATACTACCTATTATGTATCATAAACCTATCAAACCGATATCTATATTACTTGTTTAAATAACTATACCCCTTGATATTTTCAAACAACATTTGCCAAAGACTTTTTTCCAACCTAAAGTAGGAGAAATGGAAATTGATGAGACACCTATTCAAATATGAGTTCAAAACCTTCGAATTGTTGGCTAGACTATCACCAAAGAAAAGCAATTGACCAATATCAACTTGGGTTTTTAAAAGAAAGTTGAACATTGCCACCAAGAAGGATCTATACATGTTACCTTTTACTGATGAGGTTATTAATATTGTAGTTGGACATGAGGTTTATACAAATTTAGATGGTTTTTCTAGATACCATCAAATTTTCATAGCACTAGAGGACCGACACAAAACCACCTTGGTTAATGATTGGGGGGCATTTGTACGAGTTGTAATGTCTTTTGGGGTCAAAAATGAACCACCAACCTATCAAAGGGCATTTACCAAAGCTTTCCACGAGTACATTGATGTATTCGTGAAGATCTTTTAGGATAATTTTATTGTTTTCAATAACATGTCCACCCATTTAGAAAAATTCAAAAAATGTTTTTTTAAATGCAAAAAGTATGGCATTAGTTTGAATCTAGAAAAATGTGCATTCATGGTTTATTTTGGAACTATCCTAGGATTCATAATCTCCAAAAAGGGGAACACATTTCATCCTAAGAAAATAGAGGCTTTAGTTAAGATGCCAATACCCAAAACACCTTAGGAGATCCAAGTGTTCAATGGAATGACATAGTTTTATATATGTTTCATCATAAATTTTGCTTCTATTATGGCACTAATTACCAATTTACTCAAGAAAATTGAAGTATTCAGATGGACTCTTGAATTTGTTAAATCGTTTGGGAAAACATCAAGAACCAATACTTTCAAGCTCCTACATTTATCAATCATAACTAGGAACTAGTATTTCATGTTCATACTTATGCATTTTAGCTAGTAGTAGGGGTAATATTGGCCCACAATTCAACATGTAAAATTGATCAACCTATTATGTATTCTTCAAGACTATTAAATTTTATTGAAAGAGACTATACTACTACAAAAAGAGAGGCTCTAGCTATGGTCTATACCTTACACAAGTTTAGGCGGTACTTGTTAAACAACAAGTTCACATTCTATGTAGACCATATGGCTTTAGTATATTTAGTTAACAAGCCACAAGTTTATGGCAGGTTAACTAGATGGTTCTTACTATTTTTGGAATATAATTTTAAGATTTTATATAAACCTGGTAGGTCTCATCTAATGGCAAATGCATTGAATAGGTTACCCAACCAATTTGAATCTATTGGAATACCTTATCAAACTTGTGATGCCCACCTATTCACATTATAACATGAGTGGTTACAAAGTGTTTTTGAATACCTATTACAGGGAGTCATGCCAAAGAGATTGTTAAAGGTTTTTTTTATTCTTTTTAAATTTAGGATTTCTTGTTTTTAAGCTTCCTAATTCTAGTTTAGATTTTATCAACTTGTTACTTTAGATCAAGAATTCATATATAATTATTTTCTCCCAAATGAAAAAATAAATATTATTTTACATAACAAATTGAAAGAAATAAAAGATATCCAAGTTCTAAATGAACTTGTTCATAGACCAAGAATACAAGCAATAAATGATCTTACAATTTAAAAGAAGAAAGAAGTTCCAATAAATTCAAAAGTTTTCCAAGTTCCAAAAAGATCTCCATGTCAATTCTTACATCCTTCTATTTATACCAAACGTAACATTGTTTTAAATTAAACATTCACTAGTTGATAAAACTTAAATTTAAACTACAACAATTATTGGTCACATGTTTAAACTAACATGTTATTGTCAACAAACGATTACTTTGCATGCTAATTACAAGTTTATTTAACCCACTAGTTACCCTAACACTTATTACCTATTACTAGTTATTTCAATAAACTAGTTCATCAATAGTCATATTATTTAGTAATAATTATACTAAGTTTCAAGATTATATTATTTCATTAGTTACCAGTTAGTAACAACCAATTAGTATATACACACTTGAAAAATTGAGTTAACATTAACCCCCTTTGAAAACCAGATTTCATCCTCAAAATCAATCACCTAAAACTACTTGTTTAACTCTTGCAGTCAAATCACCAACAAGTTGTTCACTTATGGTATCAATAGGTTTAGTTAAAATGATCAGTTGAAATTTTGGTCTCTCAAGAACAAGTGTGTCCTTTAATATTGTATTTGGAATCTTGAAAACTTTAGAGGCATGTGTAACAATGTTAATCAAAGTAACCTCTACACCTACCCCAATCTTTGGTATAATTAATGGTATGGATTTTGGAATAATAGGTTTTTCCAATCCTTCTACATGAGTACTAACAACTATAGCAAGTACTTCCATAGGTTTTATGGGCAAAAACAAAGTGCAAGAAAGAATGGCCACTTTTGCTCCTCCTCGGATTGGCTCTAGTTCCTCAGTGGTAGTGATAATAGAATTACTTCAAGAACTTATAGTTATAGTCGCTACCTGCACAAATGAAAACTTATGGAAAACAATAACAAGTTCTTCAACCAATTTGCCAGTAAGTTGGTCAAATGTATAGCCTTCAAACTATAACCAGTATGCAACTAGTTCATTCAAGTAGGCTTCTTCATCTGCATGAGCTATTTCCAAACTATCTTAAATTTGTTCCTCTGTAATCTTTTGTACAATTTGCCACCATTCCTTCCATTTTGGGTTTTTATCAACTAATGTTTGGTTCTATACCTTAAACAAGGCATTGTCCAAAAGTAATTCTCAAACTCCTTCAATTAGTTATCCATGTATGTGGTTTGAAAAACTTTACCCAATGCTTGACGAAGTGTCTTCAATTCGCCTTTCAATTCTTGGATTTGTACTCGAAGTTCATGGGTACGATTCTCCCTGTCAATGTTGACTTTCATCAACTATTCCTTCAGCTACAAACAAGTGTTCTTTAACCCTAATATATTCTTATCCAATTATATAGTAATGGCCTCCATCTTGCCATAGTCCCTTGTTAATTGGTTAAAATTAGTTTGTAGGGCCTTTAAGTCATTATAAGTTTTGAAATGAGTGTGGTTTAATTCATTGTATTCCAACTACATAGCTTTAGCCTTCTTGATTACCCTTTCAGCTTCAACACTTTTAACAACTAGATGCTTGTTTTTTGTCTATAGTTTAAGGAGTTGGGTTTTCATAGTAGCCATGTCCTTATTTTATTTTTGTAAGGCTTGTTTATGGCTAACCAGTTCTACACAATGGGCCTGTAACTAGTTATTGTTGTCCTCTAACAAATTCTCAACAATATTGTGTTTGGTTCTCAAAATCATCTAAAGTGTCTACTGTTTAAGGCCAAGTTTAAGCAATTAAGGTTGCTTACTCAAAGAAAAGTGTAACCTATTTTAAACTTTCATGTTGAACAAAATTGCTGACGTTTCAAAAAATATATAAACAAAGTATAGATTGAATTGGTTGAACAAGTTTAGTTAAACTGGTTGAATTAGTTCTATACCTGTTGATAACGGGTTGCTAGTTTATTCTGTAGGAGCAAAAGTTTTTTGAATAGGTAAAAGCTTTTGATTTGGTACTTGTTCAAAGTTAGGTTCATTTCAATCCTCCATGAATTGGTCATTTTTGTCCTTATTGATTCATCATCTTGTTGCATAGGAACATCAACTTCCATGTCCTCATCACCTCTCTCCATAATCATGATTCATTGACGGGTGCAAGGTTTTTTCTTCAGTGGTGAACTAGTTGGTTTTGGATTTAGCTAGTCCCTTGGTGTTGAGAGCTTAGTTTATATCTTCACCCATTGTGACTATTGAATTGGTCGTGGCAATATGTTAGTTAAATGCATCGATTGATGCTCACTAATGAATTATTCCTTGGTCACAACCTCATGAGAGGGTTTTCTAGATTAATCCATAGCAACATGTTCTTCTCTTTCTCTCTCTCTCTCTTGAATCAATTGTGGTTTTGGAGAGTCAACAAGTGCATCTTCCTCTAACAAGGGAAACCAATCTCGTAAACATACTTTTATAACTGGTCCAAAGTAACATGTTGTTGCCTTCCTGTCAAGTGTTGTTAACCTTGTTGTGATATGCTTCTAATGCTCAGTCCATCGAGTTAGTTTTATTAACATTTGGTTTATGGAGCACCAAATGATTTTTTTCCCCTTGTTTGCCAAATTTAGAGTAATGGCAATGCAATTACTGAAATAAGTTAACCTTTATCATTGGTAAATGATTTGCAAAATTACCACAAACCTAGCGTGGTATTCCTCCTTCATCCAGATGACACTCCACTATTCTTTGTTGACAAACGCATCCAATTTAACTATGTTCTTGAAAGCAACTTGGGCCTTTTTGACCAATGCGTTCACTGCACCAACTATTCTTTCAGCATTGATGCCAAATTGCTAAGTAATTAATGTTTGGTCAATGGTGATCTTTTCACCACAAACAATTATTTAATGCGTCCATCCTCTATGGACTCCTAGGTGTGCAAAAACTCTCCAATAGGTCTGGTTATGGAACTATCCAATGAACAACAAACAAGCCACCCAACCCAATTCGCTTTGCCCATTGTCATTCTTTGGATCCCATTTAGATCCATTGTAACATTTTTTGAATTTCTTTCATTTAGTAGGTGCTCGCTTTTGGGTCATTTTGGTAGGTGAACTACCTTCCTCCACTTGTTCCATTCCTTTGCGCCTCATCATGTATTTAGATCGAACCTTGGTACATACAACAACATGTATGTTAGGAGAATCGGCTTTTACATCAAGGAATCCTCCTTCAACCGATACTTATGAGAAATTTATCAGTTGTTTAATTTCTACCTTTGTAGTTTTCTTTTCCACCTATAATTCTTCCTCGTAATCATTGATTATGACAAATACAGGTGCAAGAGGTGAAAATAGTCTTTAAAGGCCTCACAATGTTTTGTCAAATCCTTCTCCCATAGTAGCATCACGTTTTAATGCCTCAAAAATTTCTTGTCCTTTTTTTTTCTTCTTTAGAACTTTCACTATTTTCTTGAAATATAGGAGGTGACCTTGATGCAAGTGGTTCAATGTAAATTACACTAGTTGCTCTAAAAGCTTCTTCTCTAACTATCTATAGTTCTCTTTTTTTCCTTCTTTTTCTTATTTTTGTCTTTTCAATTATGCCTCCCTCTTGCTTGCTTTCTATCTCAATTGATCCAAGGCACTCATTGCTTCATTTTTGGTGCAACAAAAGATATAAGGGAATCTAGAATGAAAAAATGAAAAAACATTATAAAAGGCATGCTAGTTCTTTATATTACAGCCGTAGAGTGGAAAGTGGTGGTGCTTGGAAAATGATGAAACTTGTAGGGCATACTTTCCTTAAGAAGTTGACACTTGTAATTAGGTTTATTGATACATCATTACTTCATGTGGAATTAGGGCTAATTGGTAGGTTCCCAACCGATTATCTCTTTCATAAGTCATTAATACTTAATTCACCAATTATAGATTAGACAAATCACTATCTGTTCTTTCAATCACGTTATTTGATGTCAAACCTTTAATGTTAAGTTGAACTAATTCTTTGACAAACAAGTTACCCAAATGGTTTGTCTCAATTAGTTTTTTGTTTAATAGATTATCAGAATGGGTTACTTCAATTGGTTGTTTAGTGAACAATATTGGATCTTATATGATCTAAACCATCATCTCTAAAACTTAGGATTATGTGCCTTGATAGCCCTTGAAAACCATAAAACAAAATTTCCAAACTAGTATTTTGGCTCAATGTATTGATTCTAGGACCATAACAACCGATTCCACTAGTTAGAAGCTACTAGGTCTTGTGCTACTAACCAGCTCTTGTGGAATTTATCTAGTTATATTAGTCAACTAATTAGAACTTTAACAAGTGTTGGGTCATGATTATGTCTAGTTCTGGATGGTAATAAGTATTTTGTAAGTAGCAATGGGTGTAATCCATAAACAAGTTGGAATGGAGTATGGCATGTTCTAACCTTTAAAGCAATTCTATAAGAAAATAAAACTATGGATAAGTGTTCATCCCAATCATTATAGTTCCCATTCACCAACTTTGTGATAATGTGCCAAAAACTTTATTAGTAGACTCAGCTTGTCCATTCCCTTATGGATAATAGACAATAGAGCTGGTATGTCTTAAAATAAAATGATTAGTTAAGTAACAAATAACATTGTTAATGAAATGTGTACCTTGATTGGTAACAATAGTTAATGGACAACCAAACTGGGTGAGAATGTGGTCATATAAGAACTTTGTATTAACTACAACTACGTTGGTGCACAAAGTTCTCACCTCTACCCACTTGGTAACATAATCAATGGCAACTAGAATGTACTAGTTGCCAAAGTAATGATTCGTCAATAAATAATAGGTTTGATAAAATCGAATGCCCCATTTATGGAAAAGTTATTCATGTAGAGTAGTGTTTAGCTTCACCATGTTTTGTGTTAACATGCTACCTATTTGTTGGCATAAGTCATAGGTTCAATATAATTCATGAACATTTGTATTCATGGTTTGTCACCAATAATTGGCATCAAGAATCTTCCTCACAATAAATGTCTAAGGAAAAATGTCCTCCTCCAATTCCACTATGCAACTTTTGTAGTATAATTAGTACCTATTCTAGTTGTAAGACATGACAGAACATGTTATCTTGACCCAATTTATAAAGTACTCCATCTTGTAACACAAATGGTTTAGCTCTCTAAGCCAAATACTATCTTTGTCAAGTAGTAACTCTCTTTTGCATTATCCCTTCTAAAAGGTAGTCATACACATTTTGTAACCACTTTGGCTATAAATTGAACATGTGAATATCAGTGGTCTAATCAAGTACACTAGTTTTGTTTGGTTGGGCAACATATTTAATGCATCTACCATTAAATGGGATCTACCAGGTTTATAAACAATTTTGAAATCATATTCCAAAAATAACAAAAACCATTTGGTTATTTTGCCAAAAACTTGTGGTTTATTAACTAAGTACACAAGAGCCATGTGGTCAACATAAAATACAAATTGGTTACCTAGTAAGTAATGTTTCAATTTGTGTAAGGCATAAACCATAACTAAGGCTTCCATCTCAATAGTAATATAATTCCTTTAAGTTGAGTTCAATAATTTGGAGGCATACATAACTGGTTGATTAAACTTAACAATTGGGTTTTGGGCAAATATAACTCCTATTGCTAATTGGGATGCATATGTGTGATGACGCACTCCTAAGTCCCTTGTTGGTCCCACTTGAGGGTCCAACTATGTAAAGTTGCGAAAAGTTGGGACTTGATGGCCGCTCCCAACTTCCAGCACTAGAGAGGGGTAGAGGGCCGTGCTAGAAGTCCCGGGATTAGACTAGGAAGAGGGACTAGATTATCAAGCTTGAATCTGCATCCAAAACCAACCACAAAAGGGTTAGTTCACATTCGGGACACCCTTGGGTGTTGGGACAAGCCACGGGCACTTTGACACACTTGACTCACCACGGCCCGGACTCGGGGGAAGCCACCACCTTCCCCCATATAGTATTCTCTGCAGATCCCCGCGGGAGCTACATCCGAATGGCACATTTTCTCGGGACTCCCAAGGAGGAGTCCCGAAACTGTCCCAGGTTAGACTCCCGGGACTTTGGACACTCACAATCCTGGCTCCAACCTTCGATTAGGGTGAGGTCTAAACCAAAGTTGTAGCTCTCCTCGAGAGCTTTCCAATGCCCCATCGCACTCCATCTGCAGACGTCGGGAAGAGGTCGATTCTCGACTTTTAGTGGTCGGGAGTCAAACTGCCAGTTTGACTCCCGGCCCTTCTTTTGCTCATAACTTGGGCTGCAAATGTCCAAATGACCAATGCGAGGCCATTTTGGACATCTACACTTCAAGACCTTTCCATTGATATAAAGAACACCCCAATGCGAGGTGTTTTGACCCCCTGCTGTTGAGCTCTAAAGGTTCGGGAGTCCCGGAGGACTCCAAGTCCCCAACTTTGGGAGTGTGAGTTTTATCCTCACACTTGGGCAAAGTGGGGTTGCGACATGTGAACATGAAACTCAAGCTCCCAGTTTGGATTAATCAAAATAGGGGCTTGTATATGTTGGTTCTTAATCTCCTCCCAAGTAATGTAACATTATGTGATTCATTCAAAAACTTTAAACTTCTTGAACAATTTGGTTGGTGACATAATAGAGGCAAAGTTTTTGATAAAACACCTATAAAATTATGCCACTCCATTAAAAACTTGGATCTACTAGGGGGTCGGATGTACTTGCATGTTTATTAAGGCTTCAACCTTCTTGGGATCCATAATTTTCCCTTCTTTGGATACTATGAAACTTAGGGTAGTTTTTGACAATACCATGAATGCACACTTGTATAGGTTAAGGTTGATACCAAACTCTTTACACTTGAGAAAACATTTCTTGGGCTTCTCAAGGTGATTTGATAGGTCATTGAAAATTGTGAAGTCATCAAGGAATATTTTCATGAATACATCGATGTACTCATCAAATGTTTTATTTATTGCCCTCTATTAGGTAGGTGGTCCATTTTTTACACCAAATGGCATCACAACCCACACAAAAGCCCCTCAATCAGTAACAAAAACAGTTTTGTGTTGGTCTTTTGGTGCCATTGAAATCTGATGATATCTTGAAAATTCGTTTAAAAAGGTATTTAAACTTCATGTCCAACAAGTGTATCAATCACCTCATCAATAAAAGGCAATGGGTAAGGATCTTTCTTTGTTGTCGCGTTGAGCTTCTTGAAATCCACATAAATTCTTAGCTTCCCATTCTTTTTTGGGAACAACTGCTATCAAAGATAGCCAAGTCACTTCCATAACCAGTTTGATAAAACTAACAACAAGTAATTTGTCTATGTCTTTCTTAATAATGGCAACATAGTTGGGATTCAATCGATACCTTGTTTGATGAACAGGTGGTACTATGGTATTCAATTCAATCCTATGTTGAACAATCTATGGTGGAAATACCTTTGAACTCCTTTAGAAGCTCAATCAACTAATTTGTAACAACTTGTTCAAATACAAAGTTCACTTTCACATGTTATACATTCTCTTTGGAACCCAAATTGATTTTGGTTAATTGTTCCTCCTCAATAACTATCCAACCTACTATGGTTAAATCTTGTACTCACTTTTGAGCATGTGTCTCATCAATGATCATCTCTCCAACCTTTGGAAGAAAGTTTCAAATAAATGTTGTTTGACAATATCAAGGGGTATAACTAGGTTGACAGTTAAAACACATGTTGGTTCAACAAGTTGTTTTGGAATCGGTTATGTTATACTAAGATCTATTATATGGACTAGTTTAAAAATCAATTTGGTATGATTGGGTATTTCTATGGTTCCTATTAAAAATAGGTCCAACTCTATAACAAACATTACATCTTCCTTTTCATTTGATATTCCATAATGGAAATCATAACATACTAAGACTTCTAGTCTTTTGGTTTGAGCACCAAGTTTCTTGGTAATAGGTATGGTTCTTATTATACCTATTCCCTATATAGTGTCAACATTGGTTCCCTAATCATGGTTGTTTTTGCATCTTTCAACCATGGGTGTCTTAGCAACATTCAGTAACTAGAATTTAAAACATTACTATTGATAACAATGAATGTAATGGTATAGGGAATACCATGAACAAATATTTTCAAATCCTTATAAAACTAAGTGGTTTGGCTATATTTTGATCTACCATATGGAGATTGTAAAGACATGGATTAAGCTTTAGTAAACCAAATTGTACTCACTAAAACCTCCATCAATTAGCACATCATCTATAAAGTTTTTACCAACCTAGATTTGAATTACTGCCATCTAGTGGTTAATAACCATTGTTGCACATGCAAGTTCAAGTTGAACAAGTTCAAATGGTACCGACTCAACATGCTTAATTAATTTTTAAATGTATCTTTTGATGTCCGACACAATATTCAATAGTTTTCATGGGTTGATGACATATTTTGTCTCCAAAACTTGAATGATGATGTCTCTCAAAATCTCCTCCAAAGTATTTTATGGTAAGGTAGTTTGTGAAGTCAATTGAATAGGTTACTTGCTAATAATTGGTTGACTCACTGGATCTAGTAAACCCGCCCAATTTGAATGAAGTGGTTCGTTCATCTCAATAGGTGCTTGTGATATTGAATCATTCCCCTGTAATTCCTTAATAGTGTGAACAAGATAATCAAACATTTATCCTTTTATTTGTCAATCGACTGTTGTTTTTACCTTCACTAGTTCATGTTCTCTAAGCACTTGTTCTGGTATTTGACCACATGTTGTGATAGCAGCAATTAAATTGACCGGTATATTATTAGGTTTAGAAGATTTGTCCATTATAGTGGCAATAGTGGTTGGTTTAATTTGAAACATGTTTTGAACTTTTGATTTTATAAGACAATAAGGTGCATGATGTTCATAATTTTAAAACAAATAGTATAAGGATATCTTAATGGTATTATAGCCGGTTTAACAGGTTGTGCAGTAACTCCAACTACTGGTTCAACAACTTTAGTGGAAACAACATGTGCTACAAGTTTTTTTTATTTTCCTGTTGTGACATATTTCTTTAACATGACTAGTTTTACCATAATTTGAACATGTAAGTGGTTGTTTTGTAGTAATATAGGTAACTACAGGTTGTGCAACCAATTTTAATTTTGGGTGGGTTATCAAGGCAATGTAATTTGCTATGACCGATCCACTTTCTTCACAAATGAATGTAATTTCTTTATGTTCGATAAGGATATCTCTTACCACACCTGATGTTGTTAATATAAGGTATGGTTGCAAACCTACTTTAAAGATAATAGTTAGGAACACATCAGTAGCCTTGACTTGCAAATAGTTAATGGATGTTAACAAACGTTCATAATAAACTTCCACCCATTAACCAATTTGTTGTTAAAGGTTCTTCAATTGCATGTAGACTTCTTTGTTGTTCTTCACAGTTCGAAAACACTTGCAAAACACTTATTCCAACTCCTCAATAATGCAATTGGGATGATCTTATACAAAGTTTTTGCCCCATTCCAAAATATTGTTTCATAAAGTGAAACCAAACAAGTTGATGATATCAACCTCCACAGTCTCCCCATTAACTTTGATTACTTTTTTGATAATTCTAATGTGAACATTAGGGTCAATATCCTTCACATAGGTTGGATATTTAAGTTTTCAATATGGCAATTTATTGGTTGGTTCAAATCAAATTACAATTGGTGGGTACCGTGGTGGCATGAACGTTCTTGAATTAAGTGTTGGCCATCCATCAAATCCAACATATGGATTAGGTGGCAATCCTCCTCTTGGTGATCCTTTATTAGGCGAACCTCCAGGTGGTTTTCCACCTAGTTGTGGATGTAAATTAGCCCTTCTTGGTTATTGAAATGAAACGTCATTACCATGGATAGGAGGTCCATTGGCAACATGTACGTTCAGAAATAAAGTTGCATCCACTATTTATTAAACATGTACACCCTTGGAAATTAAATTTGGTTGTTCTAATTTAGAAGTTGGTATCGTAACAAGATATTGGGTTTGCCCCAACTACTCAATAGGTGGCACTGGTTTTGCTTGGGTAATACCAATTGCATATCTCGCCCTTTAAAAAAAAATCAATGGATCAAGTCCTTTGATTCCAAAATAATACACAGAGTACATGTTAGGATCCATGGGTATAAAAGGTGGAATTGTATTATACCACATTGGATATGGTATAACTTTAAGTTGTCCTACTATTAATGGTGTAACATGTTGTTGCCAACCCAGGTGTTAACTAATTGGTGTTGGGTGAGTAACCAAACTCAGCTATGATCGGATTTGTGGCACATTTACACCAACATGTATTGCTAGTGTGCTCATCATGACATGCGATAAATTTTTTTTGAGTTATTTTCTCATTAATTACTTTTGTTTATCATCCACAAAGGGACAACTTTTGAATTCATGTCCAACTTATTAACAGTATGCACAAGTCAATGCAATTTCAATGGTGGGTTGTGGGGTTATAACCTGTATAGTTTGTTAAATAAGTGGGTCGTTCAATGGTTCCAATAACAAGTATATTCGACCAAAGACCTTGAATGATAGGTTGTGTTTGTCAAACAACAATAGGTATTGCAATTACATTCACTAGTGTTGCATGCTATTGAAAATTAGATTAGTGTGAAGGTCTTTGCTCCAAGTTACGTAGTTGTTCCAATTGGTTTAAAAGTTGATTGCACTCCAATTCTAAATCTGTCGTGGTTGGATTCAAAACATGAATCGGTTCATATGTGTAGCATCCAACAATTGATGTTAGTCGAAATAATATAACAACTCTGGGAATATAGTAACCGGGTGTTACAGAATGCCACTTCTGTGCTGTAGAGGTTACTTCATGAGCATGTTGAACAAGTGTGGTGTTTTTTCCACCTAGTGTGTTTGGCCTCTGTTGTTGGGACAATTGTTAGGGTGTCAAAAATCAACTAGTTGAAAGTACTTGTGGTTCCTTTCTTTCCTTTTGCTCTGTTGGTATCTAATGAAGAGGTAAACTTGCCATAACTAGTTGTTGAGGCTCGTTGCTAGGAGCATCAATTGGTTGAATTCCTTCATCTTGAAAATGTGTTGGTTCTTGTGATTAAACTGCCCCATAAATGAGTTGTTGTGGCACTTCTAATTCTAATTGCCTTCCTAAGGCCTCTTGTGATTACTCTTGACATCTTTTATATTGATTTGAAACAATTGTTAACTTGAATTCTTTTGCTCATAGGTTGTTATAAAAATTATAAATCATCAAGGCACAAATTTTTTTAAAAACTATTAAAACTACTTACAAATCCAAACTTAAAATTTCAAAACAAAATAAGTGTTAAAACTAGAAAGCATAAACATTTTTGCTTACAATTTTGTTCCATTGCATGGTTGCCAAAATGTTAAAGGGATTTTCAAATTTTCTTAAATTTAGGATTTCTTGTCTTTAAGCTTCTTAATTTTGGTTTAAATTATATCAACGGATTATTTCAAATCAAGAATTCAAATATAATTATATCCCAAATGCAAAAGCAAAAATAAATTTTATCTTACATAACAAATTGAAAGAAATAAAAATATCCCAAGTTCTAAATGAACATGTTCATAGGCCAAGAATATAAATAAGAAATGGTTCCACAATTTTAAAAAAGAAAGAAGTTCTAATAAGTTCAAAAGTTTTTGCGAGAAATTCCAAAAAGATCTCCATGTCAAATTTCACATCTTTCTATTTATACTAAACATAACATTGTTTTAAATTAAATAATCATTAGCCGATAAAATTTAAATTTAAACTACAACAACTATTGGTCATAGGTTTACACTAACATGTTATTGTCAACAAATGGTTACTATGAAGGCTGATTACCAATTAACTTAACCCATTGGTTACCTTATATTATTTTAAATTATTTTAGTTATTTTAATTTATACCCTACATTATTATAAGTTATTATAGGTTATTATAAATTATTATACCTTAAACTGTTATACGTTATTTTACCTTAAGGTATCTTAACTAGTTTATTATAATATTTTAAATTATTTTAAATTAGATTATTCAACTAACCTTAGGCTATATCTTAGGTTATTTTATTTTAAATTATACTTTAAGTTATTTAAGGTCATTATACTTTATGTTATTATAAGTTATTTTATCCTAAATATAATAAATTAAAATAATCTAAAATATAATATAATGACTTAAGGTAAAATAACCAACTTAACATAAGTAGTATTATTATATTAGCAAAAATCTTATCCATTTATTAAATTATTTTTCAAAATAATGGTCATTGAAATGTTATTGAATAATGATATTCAACTTTTTTTTTGTTCAAATGATTTAAAAATTTCAAATTTTAATAAATTTAATTATGTATATTATTGATTTTTTTAAAAAAAATTCGAATCATTTCGTTTGAACAAAATCTCAATAAAATATGAATTTTCAAAGTTTATGTTTTTGTGATGTTTAAAATGAAGTATTTGATAAATTGAATGTAATCTAACATATTATCACAACAAGTGGGGTGGTTTGATGGTAGGGGTGTTTGCTTTCATTCTAAATGTCAAAGGATCAAACTTCATAAGTGGTGTGATGTGTGGTCAACAATAGTGAGTTGATTGAATAGTCTTTTATCTAGTTCCCTATAATAGGTGCCTAGGTTGATTACATGACCTACATACATAGGCTAGGTTTTAAACCTAGCCTAGGTAGTGACATGTGTCAATAACTCATAGGCTAAAAATCATGAAATTATTAATAATATTATATATTAAATAATTTAATTTTAATTGATTTCCATGTTGGCTAATTAATCAATTAGCAAGTGAGGGGTTTGGTAAATTTGTATTTCACTTTACAATAATCTTGTTTCACTAAGTACGAGTGAAACAATTCATTGTCCATAGCAACTAGTCCCCATTCACTAAAGGGTTGAATAATTTCACCATGGTAAAAATGTCCAAATTCACTCAAAATCTAATGTAACCCAAAATGAACTAGGATGCATTTTGGTGTAGTGTCGAATATTGCAATTAGAATAGGTACCCATAGTTTTTCAAGAATTGCATGGAGGAGTTATAGGAGGCCATTTCTCTTCTAACATCACTATGAGAAAGAACTTGGATGTTGGTTATTGGTGGCTAGCGATGCATGAAGATGTCTATGAATATTGTCAAATATATGACCAATGTTAGATAATAAATAACATGTTGACAAAAAAATTGGCCAAATTCATTATTACTTTATTTGAAAAACCATTTAAAAAATGGGGATTAGATTTTATTAGACCTATTAAACTTGCAAACAAATTCTAAGGCAATTGATACATTTTGGTGGCCACTAACTATGCAACTAAATGGGTAAAAGCATGAATATTTCATACCAACATTGTTGTAATAATTGTCAAATTTTTGTACAAACATATCTTTACAAGATTTGGATGTCCATTGACATTCCTGACCGATCAAGGTACCCATTTTATCAATGATGCGGTCATATGCCTTACTAACCATTTTATCCTTAGACATACCAATTCTATTGTTTATTACCCACAAGGAAATGGACATATTAAGTTTACAAACAACGTTTTTGGAACCTTATTAACCAAATTGGTTAATGAGAACATGAGTGACTTGGATGAACACTTGTCCATAGTTTTATTTCATACTGAATTGCCTACAAAGTTGGAACAAGTCATATTCCATTTTAGTTTATGTATGGATTACATCCAATATTTTCCTATGGAATACTTATTACCATCTAGATTTGGAGAAAACATAGAATCACAACATGTCAAAGTACTAACTAATCAACTATTAGAGTTAGAGAAGTTACAAGATAACAAGTTGATTGCACAAGATTTAGTTGCTTCTAACAAGTGGAATAGGTCATTATGGTCATAAAACTAGTTCAATGAATTTAAGTTTCAATTTTGAGACTATGTATTATGGTTTTTAGGTGTTATTTTTAAACATGTTCCTAACTTCCATAAAAGATGGTTTGGGCCATACACAATCCAATATTGTTTGCCCAATAATACTATTTTATTTATCACCATTGATAATTAAAGTTTGATCATAACCAAGTCCTTGTTAACATCAACATGTTAAAGCCATATAGGTTCATTGAAAATAGAACTCTACAACCTATATTAGCTAATCCTAGTTACCTGGTTATTAATGAAGTTGTTCAAACAAAGAAACTTGAACCATTACATGTTGAAAATGAAGATTATGAACCCATAGAGTTTGAATTAATTAATAATTACTTGACACATGGTAGTATTATTGGAACAAATGTACATGTTCATTATATCATGATGATGTACCAACTGAGTTTAATTATGTACATGTTTGGAATAATCAAAATGATGCATTTAGTGAAAAATCTATAAACATATGTACCATTACTTTGACAATAGCACTAATGCCACGAGTTATTGTTATTTCAAAGGAGGAGGAGGAGGTTGAAATCATTTCTTGACCTATTGTTGAGGAGTAATCAACATAGGCTCCTGAATCATAACCTTTAGAGGAGGTTTAGTTGCAATAATTTGTGAACAAGGATAGTGGAGAAGAGTTTCTCCAAGAACTTTTTGAAAAAAACTTGTTTGCAACATTATTCCCCAACACCCACGATCAAGAACCAAAGCCATGATGAAAAGAAAAGGCAAAACACTTGCAAAAAAACATGTTGAAAAACATGTTAAGAAAAAAAACATTGTTTAAAATGAAGGAGACCCGAAAGATGCTACAATGGATGAAGATGAATTCAAATGAATTCAAATGGGCTAGACATGCCAATTTGGAAAACATGTTCAACTTGTAGTGGACTACACCATGAGAGGACATGTTATAAGATTTTTTACGAACTTGGGAAGAAATGGAAGATGGAAAAATCCAAGGACAATTGCGTGGTCAAGAAATTTTGATTGATTAAGTACTCATCATGAACAACTTGGGATTTCTAGTGAAGGGGCAATAGATGTTGTAAATACAACCTATGACAAAGCAAAAATTGCTTTGAAGAAGATTGCAGGTCCACATGCCTTCGTAGAAAATGAATAGTGGAATGTAGTTCGCATGAAAAAGGAATTTCATGCAAGATTTGCAACCATTTTGCAAATCATTTACTAATGAAAGAAATTAACATACTTTAGCAACAAGATTGCCATCACCTTTGACCTAGCCAACAAAAGGTAACCTATGAATTGGTGTTCAATAGTTTTGACTCAGTTATTGGTTAAACTTATTCGTTGGACAAAATGTCAAAAGAAAGCAACAACTAACCTAGTGCCTAATAGGACCAAGGTAGACAATTGTTATTCGGGGCCTATCTTAGATGTTCTATTTGAAAAGTGGTTCCCATTATCTAAGGTGCCTTCACCAAGAATAACAACCCCAAAAGAACCTGTGTCACCAACCAGACAAAAGTAACATGTTGTTCAAGAACGACAAGTTTCACTTGAACTTGTTACAAGGGAGCAATTCTTAAAGGAAAGAAAACCAACACACTCAACAATTGTATCATCTTTACTAGTACGTCAGTCTCATAAATTAAAGATGCACACAAAACCACTTACATGATGGGACAAGTTAAGTTTTGAACTTATTACTTCACCACCAAGAAAGAAGTCTAAAACCATTTCAAGGTCTCAAATTGTTGACTCGGAAGAGGATGAGGAGCAAACCTATTCAGGCAAGATGGGAGTTGGAGATGGAAAAGAACTTCAAGCAATAATTACGCATAGTAGTTAGAAGAAAAACATGAGTGCAATTTGGACCAAGTAATTGATAACATCCTAGTTGAATTTGTTCGACCTGTTCAACCTATTCAACTTGTGGTACCAATTGTAGAGTTTGAACAACATATAGTTGCAATTGAAAAATTATCATAACCAGTTCAACCTATGGTTGAACATGTTCATGTAGAAAACCCATAGGTTTCTTTATCCTAACTTGTCCCAATTTATAGTCATCCTATAAATAACCTAAAACACATTAATATGTTTTTAGAATAAGTTGCTCAAAATGCCATAACTTGATCAATAACATTGCAAGAATTTGCCAACCTCAAAGTTGAGTATGAATAAACAAAGGAAAACTTGTTTGATATTAACAATTGCCTACAAACTTGTAGCCTAGAGCTAGAAACAATGTAGAAGATTTTCAAGAACCTTGACAAAAAACTAGTCATAGTTAAGGGGCAATTGATTAAGGTCCAACATGAAAACTAGAACATGCCATCAAATTGAAAGAGGTAGAGCAAGCTATTAGGAAAATTGAAAACCTACATCAAGAATACATAAGCTTAATCAGCTCAATTAGAAAACCCATAATGACTTAAAGCGTCTCCAAAATGATTATGAGTGTATGATGTGGGATTATAACAAGATGGAGGAGTTCAACATGAAACAACATAATACCATAACGAGTTTGGAATAGACTTGTCAAAAACTTAAGGATCAACAATGTAAGTGCCAACATAGAGTTTGAAAAGGAAAAACAAACTTTGACTACTTAGATCCAAGTTTAGAAAGGTTAGTTGGAAATGGTTAAGGTGCAATTAAACAAACCCAACCCCATTCTACCTGTTAAGATGAACAACAAGTTGAACAAGTTTGAAGAATTGTTATTGGACAACACCTTGTTCAAGGTGTAGAATCAAGCCTTGGAAGACAAAAACCCCAAATGGAAGGAATGGTGGCAAAAAGTTTAGGAATTCACAGCTCAAAGCATATTTAGAATAACATGGAGCTAGCTCGCTTTAATGAATAGGTTTACCATCTGGAGTTGCAAGCTTATTGAACTACTTTTCTTGATTTCAAATAAGAACCACCTAGTTTTGTATTTATGGAAATTGGAACTAGTAGGAAAGCAACAACAACACCATCTAGAATATAACATGTTGTTACTACTAAACTAGTTATTCCATTTAAAGGTGGAACATGTTTAAAGATAATACCCTTACATGTTCAAACTTTTACTATACATGTTCATGTTATTACTACTATTGTCAAACTTGTAGAAGGTAGTAGAGTTTATTAAGGATTAGGTTGAACCTATTGATCTTCCATTTACTGTGTTTGACAATGGAATAGGACCCTTGGAGTTTTTTATTTGTTATTTGACCCCACACTAGATAGGTATAGGTTAGGAGATTACTTTGATTACTATTTCTAGATTTTGCGCGAAGTTGAACATGTGGAGGAAATAAATGCTAAACCTATTGGAAAAATAGGTGTTAAACCTGTCAAAGGAGTCGTCAACCAACCAATTGCAAAAGACCAAAAAACTTAAAGCTTTGAGTTAATATTTCGAGGATGAAATGTAATTTTCAAAGGGGGATAATGTTACCCAATTTTATAACATGTGACTTAATAGGTTATAAATTTAGGTAAGTTATGAACTATTATCATTAGCCTTGATTCAAAACAAGTGACAATAATTCACAATGGGTTCTAAGTGAATGTCACTAAGTGGTTGGACTTGAAGATTTGAGAACATGAACATGCGATTACGTTTGATCCACGATTAATACCCCATTAGGCCAATCTAATACTATCACAAGGAAGTTTAACTTAAATTGGCCTTCAATCATGACTCATAATTAACATAATTGACGTGAATTGCATGTAATTTACCTTACATTGAACAACCATTCATTTTTAACTACCAATTTGGATTGACACAAGATTTACACTAGTTGTAACAATGTGTGTTTGTTCTATGTTCACTAATTTCACTCAAGATTTAATGGTGTGATTGTTAGTTTTGAACTTAAGAACATCACACACTCCAATTATGACCATCACACAATTTGTTCCATAACATTTACATTATTTGTTTGATGACATTGAGAATTGGTAGACATAATCATAATTATAAGAATCATTATCATGCCAAATATGAACTTGAAATGATAAGGAACAAGGTGAAGGTCGTTTCTCAAACTTGTTGGATTATTGATGTGTTGTTGCAAAGACCTTCGCCCTTTTTTGCATGATATCTTCCAATTCCCTAGTCCAATCTTGTTGAAATTTGGTGAGTAGGGCACCACTTCACATTTTACCACTACTTCCAAGTTCCAAAAAGAATTAATGGTGGGTTCAAAAATTGCAGGCCTCCAAAGTTGAAGTCTAGAGGCTACCACACCAAATTAATGTCTCGTTTCTTCACCTTAATTTGACAACTTCATGAAAAATAACTTCTAATGCAAGATGTCCATTTCCTTCCATCATTTCCTCTCCCTTTTCATAATTACTCTCATGTTTTTTTGGTTGTCTTACCTTTCTTCTCATAGCAAGAGTATCCCAAATTCTCATGGAAAAAAATTAAGTGAGTGAACCCAATAATTTCCAACCCCTTCAAGGAACCAACCCTCCTCTTTTTCAAAAGTGAACCTCTTGTCTAGGCCAATGGAAATGAAGGGGAATCCTTTCCTTGTTCCTTTCTCCAATCAATTAGCTTTCATCCTTTGAAGTTTAATGAAAATTCAAAGAAATCAACCTATTTTTTGTACAAGCCAATGGGGGTTCGAGGAAATTAACTTCTTTTAATCAAATGTGGATGGAATTATTTAATGAAATGAATTCATTTGATTCCTCTTCTTCATCTTCCTCCTTGATCCCTTCAATCATGATCACCTCTTGACATTTTTCCATCCACTCCTTGTATGTTCATCCAAAAATAATTATCACCAAAAATAATTTACCCTTGAAGTAAGTCATCAAAGACTTATTTGTGTACCTTCCATTCACCAACTCTATTGACCTAATCCACCAAATTACTTGGGATAAATCTTCACAATTTTTGATTAAATGTACTATTTACCTTCGAAGTACAATTAATTCTATCATCCAAATTGTACTAATTACTTATGTAGTACATGTGGCTAAATAAATCAACAACCCCAAAGCTAACATAGGATTTTCCATTATCATCCTTTCCCACTGTCAATTTCAAAATTTTGATAATTGTCATTGAACCCAGGGCCTTTTGTTCAACCCCATTAAATCATTGTCGAATTTGTCACTTAACGCCACATGTTGGAACCCTGACTATAATCTACTTAAACAATATTTTTAACACCATCACCATTATATTAACACCATGGCAAACACCTTTGAGATACGTGACCTTGAAGCTACATTGATTAATGAAGAGTGTCCAATCGATGTCGAGGTTGAAATGTTGGAATTGAGTTCGACACAATTGTCAAAAAACAAAGAAGAATTGACCTTAAAGGTCGTGTGCCCCAAAGTGGATTGATAAGTGCAATTAATGTGGGATCATCCATCGCTACCCCTTAACATTTGAACCTTAATGATGTATTTAAAGTTTGTTCTTGCTTTTTAGGATCACCTAAGAAGGTTTGTTGAATGTTTAACTAAGAATGATGATGTGCATCTATTCTTGAGGACATGGGTTCCTAGTGATGGGCATTATCGTTAGTTGAAGGGCCCGCTTAACAATTTGCTCATAGAACAATGAATTAATTACACAGCTTGTACCATTCGTAAAATTTTAGACTTTTTATAGTGTTGATTCAAAATGGTTATCTATGCTTACTCAAATGTTACATTAATGCTTCCTAAATTGTTTTCAAGTGTGGTTAGAATTATAACACTTGAAGTTCACAAAATGATCTTCTATAGTTAGTGGTTCAGAAGTGGAAGAATGTCTTCTTCTAGAACACCCTTGAAGCTTGTAACAATTTCTATAATGTTGTGGTAAAAAACGTTTAACATTTACATCTACTTGTAGCTCATTGCAATCCTAAAACTAACATATTGCTTAATCTTCAATAAAACTGACATCATCGTTGTTTCTATTACTAAAAGCTTCCTACCTGCATTATTCGAAATGTTTAATCTATTTTGGGTTCAAATTAATCCACTTAACTAATCTTCACAAAATGAACTGAAATTCCACTTAATCATAGTAAAAACTAAAGTGAGCTTACCATTATTTCAACTAACTAAATACCCATTCCCTTAACTCAAATCATTTAACATTTAATTGTTGAAAATTTACTTATTTATAATCATTCATTACTAATATTAACACTAAATTACAACATACATAACCTAATAATTAATGTTGGGGTTCACACATCATATTATACTTAATAGGTGATCTAATTAACATGTTATTTAACACAATCGATTACAAAACATGATAAGGAACATTATATTAGGTTAGTAGATATGTTGTTGGTCAACTGGTAGTTTGCAAAATAGGTTAATAGAACAAGTAGTGGAACAAGTGGTTAAATAGAGTACAATTTTAAAAAAATTGGGACCACTAGTTTAGTACTAGCTAATGATTGATTAAATGGTCTATTATGATTGTTTAAATTTTGAATTAGTTAGTATAAGACCAAGAGGACAAACTTGTTCAAGGAGGAGATTTTTAATTCAATTTTTGATTTTGTGTTTCTTTTTCACTTGAAACACGAAAGCATTTTGTTTTCAACAATATTTTTTTGAAGCTATGTGCAATTTGAGTACATGTTAGTATAAGAATTATAAATAGAATGAGTTTTGTTTAGTTCAAGTGTACATGTTTGCTATTTTAAGAACGTGTTGTTGGAAATTTAGAAGTTGAGAACCTTAATGGGAATAGAAAAACCCATTAACAACTATTGATTATCTTAAGGTTAATTTAACTATTATATATTAAAATAAAACTAGTGATGCATAGACTAAAGCTAGGTAGTGTAGGATAGAACTCAATTAGGTTAAGTAGGCTAGCCTAACTTAACTTAAGTAAGTTGGTAAATATTACATTAATTGGTAATGAATAAGTAAGTAACAAAAATTAAGTCAATGATTGGTACATACATAGTTAAGTAGGTAAATAAATAATATGTAGGTTACAAATATGTACATTATAAAAAAATCATGTTTATCCAATTGTTGAATGCAATTATTTTCCAGTTGCATGTGACATGTGTAGTTGCATAAGACAAGTCGCAAAAAACAAATTTTCTATTAACATATACAATATGGCTACACATTTATGATTAGTTGCATCTTTCCAATTGCACATGTAACTATTTTGATGACATACATTATATTAATATGCATCCAACTTCACTTTGTGTTTCATTAAAATTTGAATGAAATTGGACAAATTTACCATGTTGAAAATGGACAATCCTTTAGTAAATGGGGACAAGTTACAAATAGGTGAATTCACCAATAGTTAATCAAAATCATTAATATTAAATCGTCAAAATGAATTCATTAATAGTTAAATCATTAAAAAAATTAATAATAAAAAAATCATTAAAAAAATCATTAATAGTTAATTACAAACTTAAGTTAGGCACCTAAGAACCTTCATTAAACTACCTAACTTAACTTAAACTAAGAACCCAGCCCACCAAAACACCTTGTCCACCAACCTAAGGTGCAAGTGTGAAAATTTGAATCTTTCACTCTTTTCACCTCCATGTTAAAGGAACAAATCCTTAACCATTGAACCATTATTTAAACGAATGATATTTTTTGTTATCACATTTTATTATGCACATTCTTTTTTACCCTAATCAATTATTGCTAATTCTTGGCAATTTGTAATTATTATTGGCAATTTTTGTAATTCTACCATAGGATATTCTAGGCTATCTTATTGTAAGCCATTGTTGGTTATTCTATGATATTTTACCATAGTCTATTCTTAATTATTCTATCATAAACTATTATTGACCATTCTAAATTATTTTACCATAGGTTGTTGTTGGATATTTTAGGTTATTTTTGGCAATTCTAGGTTATTTTACCATTGGCTATTGTAAACTATTTTATCGTAAGTTATTATTGGCTATTTTAAATTATTTTACTTATTGTTGGCTATTCGAAGTTATTTTACCATTAGATATTTTTGGATATTGTAAGGTAATTTACCATTGGATATTCTTGGCTATTTTAGGTTATTTTACCATTAGCTATTGTTGGCTATTCTATTGTAAGTTATTGTTATTTATTTTAGGCTTTTACCCTAAGCTATTATTGGCTATTCTATCATATGTTATTATTAATTATTTTAAATTATTTTATCATAGGTTTTTTTTGTTATTCTATCATGGTTATTGTTGGCTATATTATCATAAGTTTTTATTTATTTATTTAAAGTTATTTTATCATAAGCTATTGTTGGTTATTCTAGGTTATTTTATCATAAGTTACTTTATCATAGGCTTATAGTACATAAACTATAAGTAGGTAATAGGTGGTAAATTTTAGGCAAATAAGTTATAAATCGAAGGCTTAGGATTAGTAATAAGTAGGTATGTAAGTAAATAGGTTTGCTTGGTTGTTGATAAGCATGTGGGTGGATACATATGTATTAAGTGGACAATTTCTAGCTAGGTAAGTGTATCAAAATATTGGCCATCTATTTACTTACAACCCACCTACTTATTATTTACCTTCCTACATACTTATTTACATACATAATGTAAGAAGATGTGAAATAAACATGTTCATAATAATATCATACATTAATGATAAAAGTTATTACACTATGAATGTGTGGATCATTTGGTTAAGGAATTGACTTTTCATTGTGAAGGTGGAAGATTCAAGTTTTTATACTTTGCAACCTATTTACATGCCTAGGGGGCTAGGCTAGGCTAGGAGAATTTTAGTTAATTATAGGCCATGTGTCATGTTTATAGTTGTAGGTTTATCATTTCATGTAATCATGTTAATAATCATATGCCTTGTCACATCTATAGTCATGGGTACGAAATGACCACAATCACAAAGGTCACATGCATTCACATTTATGGAGGTATGATCATGTTCTTGACCAGGTGGCATAAACAATGAATTTGATTACATAAACATGTAATCAAACCCAATGGCGCATACTATTATAAATATAAACATGGTTGTAGTCATGAATGTTAGGTTTTGGCATAGTGTTATGCTTCTACAAAGTAGCCAAATACATTGCCTTTTATGTTTATTGAAAGTTGTAAAAACTTCCATGAGACTTTTTTCCAAATATTAAATACATTTCATAGAAATATAAAATGAGAATATATTTTTGCATGTCCTTAACAAATATCATGTTTGAACCAAAATGCCAAAATGTTTTGTAAAAATAAAAATCACCAATTTCAAATCATGTCAATTTAATCATTAAAATCCTCTCCAATTTTGAGGACACATATTTGATTTATTTCTATTTTCTAATTTGAAAAAAGGACTATCGATTATAGGGCCTTGAATGTTTTAATCATGTAAAAAGATTTCTCAAACATTATCAATTTGCAACAAGTTTTGAACATTGAAATGTTACAAACATTAAAGTCTAATCCAAAAAAAAACTAATAAGAAAACAATATTGTGTTCCCCTTGTGAATTCAATGATTCAATGATATAATTTTGAATGTTATTCATTAAATTTTGTATTTTTTAAAAATTGTGTTTACACCTGATAGCTCAATGGAAGAGAGATTAAAAAGAAAGGCCATTCAACAATTTGGATCATTTACTTCAAGTTTGTTTGAATATTTCATGTTTTATAAATTTGTAATGTATTGTTATCCACAAATGATTGTATTGCATCATTAACCAATTAAATTGTTTATTGTCATGATGCTAGTTGATGGTTAACCAACAAATTTTGTTTTTATCAAATTTTATTAAATTTCAGTATGAAATGTTGAATTTCAGCATTTAATGCACAAGGTTTGAGAGGCAATACCCTCAATAGATGTACATGCAGGAGTAGTGAAAATTGGCCAAAATGAACCAGTAGCCACCAAACCATTTGGCGGTTTTGTCCATTAGATGGGCTACATTTTTTCATTCAACGTTAGATGGGGTTCATCATAGTCCATTTCTTTTCATTGTTGACCACTATATTTCTTTTTGGGGTTTGTTCTTGGCTATTTTTTCCCTAGACCTGACTTCACACATAGTTACCCTACTCACCTTCTTACCCTCATAAGTATTGTACCAACCTTGGTACCTTATTAATTATCCCCTACTGACATAGCTACCTTAATAACTAATTATCCTACTAACTTAACTATTATACTAACTACCTACCCTATTAACCTAACTACATGTGAGGCAACTTTTGTCCCTCTGCTTCCGGTTCTACAAGGTGATTATGCTTGAAGCACAAATGCTACTAGTGAAGAGAAGAATGCAAGTGTAATTCTAGACGTTAGATTGTGCTTGTAGTTGAAATTAAGTAGCCCACCTTCTATGCAACATTTATGATTAGAACTAATAAATACATTTTTTCCAAGCTCACACACTACACATCCTAGGGCTTCACGTCAAATTGACATTCATTTAGACCAATGTTTAAGACTCACACCATGTCCAACATAGCTGCAGACCACTAGTCACTTAAAATGTTGGTTCTCACACATATGTTATTCAAAGCTGGCTTGCCATAACTCTTTAGGAAGCTAACAACAAGGCGCATCTTGCTACCAAATCCTAAGCTCTGCAGCTAAACCAGCAAGAAGCTATGCTACCGAACCCGAGAGGGTTCTACAAAAGTGATAATTCAACCTTGCTGCAGACCATCAGTCACTCAAAACATTGTTTCTAACACATACATTATCCAAATCCTACTTGCCTTAGCTTCTTAGAAAGCTAACTACAAGGTGCACCAACCTACCAAATCTTAGGATCTGCAACTACACCACTAAGGAGTTACACTACCAAATCCGAGAGGGTTTTTGTGAAGGTAGTCGGTTCAACTTGACTGCAGACCCTCAGTCACTAAAAACCTCATTTCTAACACATATTTTGTTCAAATCCGGCTTGCCTTAACTCGTTAGAAAGCTAACACTAATGCGCATCTACTTACCAAATCTTAGGATCTGCAATTACACCAGTAAGGAGTTATGCTATGAAACCTGAGAGGGTTTGTGAGGTTTCCCTAAGTTCCGACCTTCCAACACTATCACTTCTCACCCCCATTCCTCAAAACTATTACAAGATCTTCCCTCTACTTAACTTCCTTCCCCCCTCTCCTAAGACTCATCATTCTTTGCCTCCTCGAGAAGCTTCTCAAACAAGTATTCAAGATTGCATGAAAATTATCTCCGAGGCAAGAGAGAGAGACCCCCCCCAATCATCCGAGCCAGCCTTTTAAAGAGAAGGAGAAGGGAGGTGAAGGTGGATCCCATGCTTGGTGGTCAATGGAAGATCCCATGCTTGGTGGTCCATGGAATGTGAAGGAAAACACCTTTTCACCTTTTCTAATTCCCCCTAACCACTTTACTTTAAACCTTCAATTTTTTTCCTTTGGCCTTACGGTTTTACTTTACCATGGTCCTAAGTCGTTACTCACACCTTTTTTTCCTCTTCTTCGATCTATAAATTATGATTACGCACCTTAATGTAACAAGTCTTTCACACCTGCATTGTTAGTTTGATTTTGATTGAAGATCTGACTTTTTCCTTTGTTTGAATTTATGGTGTTGCGCACGATCACATCTTACGGGCCACAAGTCGCACAAGCGAATGAAGAACCGCCTCCGGAGTCGTCTCTAGATCTTACCCTAACACAACATCCTCGTGATGAAGAACCCGAACCTCGAGAGGTGCGTGCTCGTCTTGAAGTCGAACCCCCTCGAGCCTGGTACTATCGTATTTCTCCAAACTCCCGCACCCTGGTGATCTTGCTGCAAGTCAACCCCGCTTTTCGTGATGAACCCGAGACTGTTTGCAAAGGTTGTTACGAAAATGAAGATACTTTTATCTTTGCATGGTTTTCAGTTCCCAACGTTGGTCACTATCGTTGGTTGCGCGGCCCGATTCGTCGATTGCCTCCCAATAGCAAGGCGGACTACCTAGTTCGCACCATCTGACGCATCTTAGATTTCCTACAATTGTGAACTACCACTATGGCATAACTCATGATTTTACATGTACTCACAGCTCCTTGCTGAGCTTATCCCTATTATAAATAAATGTTTCAATTATCATCAGACTCCTATCGCCATTGGCCCACTATCATACTATCTATTTAATCGTTGAATTGCTTCGAACTAACCTTACGTTCAATGGCTTGAAGATTGTTCTATCTCTATTAAACCTTTCATTAACACCCCTTCAACTGTTTCAAGAATTTCTAACATCCTTGCTACTCCTAAATACTATAACAAGACTAATGTTGTGTTGAACACCGCAAATTTGGTGCCTACTTCTACCCCCAACCTTCTAGAGAATTCTCGCCCCTAATTATGCAACAGAATTCCT
>Ga0209208_10000328_pt1 | contig 58781 bp, 32 predicted proteins | sample S1TSphfallax_3_FD_187694 | JGI IMG/M metagenome (GOLD analysis project Ga0209208, IMG submission 187694) | Host-associated microbial communities from peat moss isolated from Minnesota, USA - S1T2_Fd - Sphagnum fallax MG (SPAdes) (version 2) | ecosystem: Host-associated > Plants > Peat moss >... | reverse complement strand
AAAATTATTTGAACTTAGACTTGCAAATTACACCTTTTTTCAAAAATAAACATTTTGAATTATGTTGTTTTGTTATGTATAGAGTTCGTAATATTGTTAATAGAAGAGAAAGTGATGTCATATGTCACACTGTCCGAAGGTCACGGGTACCCACCAGTAATACATAATAAGGTAATAAATTGGTAGCTGCAGCCTATAACCTCGGGATACTCAGTTTGCAGTGTGTGAATGGGACCAGGGCAAAACCGAGGCGTTTGGAAGTTAGTAGGCAAACTATCCGTAAACTATGCCTTCCCTTTCTTGGGTGCTTACTTCTATAAAGTTTGGCAGGGTTTCAGCATTAAAAGGATTCGTGACAAACATATTGGAAAAAGCGAGACAGGGTTTGTCCTTAGCATAATGGCAGCCACTAACCCATTCCATAATAGGTACCTAGTGAGGTACCCAATAAGTTGCTAGCCTGCAACCACTCGTTTTGCTCGCTTTATACTGGACCAGGGCAGTATCGAGTTGTTTGTAGATTAATAGCCAAAACCACCCCTAAAAGTATGCGAGACTCTAAATACCCCCCCCATTGAGCTCTGTCCGGCGCCTGATTTTTTTTGTCTTCTTGCACATTTTTTTCGGCCCTGCATGATTCTGCATAAAAGCATGAAGCATGGCTCTACATGTTCTTTATATTCTGCAAAAGAACTGAGTAATCTTCTTTTAAGACACTTTAAAACATTACTTTTGCAGCCAGCTCGCAGGATTTGAAACATGAATTTTTCAGACATCAAACATGCTACAACCACTGGTACAGATTGAGACACTCAGAAAACATTGTTTTCTTTTTTATTTAAATAACTCCCACAGTCAAACAGTCATACCCTGCACCAGACATTGAAAACAGTCACTTTATATGCCGATTTTTGGATTTGCCTGCAAAGACGAGTTGCATTATTGACATTGACTCATAGCTGACCATGCATGTTGAATTGTCCAACAACGTTTTTTTTTGTTCTGTTTTTAAATCAACAATAATATGATTATTTATAAATTAATGCTTCATTGCCTTGCCTGTGATCAGTACATTGATTCATATTGGGCAGACGGACGGAGACGGAGTTGTGCTAGCGATCTCAGACGCAACTAATTGCCTTGCGATGGGCACGATGGATATTACATATTCGTCTATTGCAGATTGGCCTACGTTTCCAGTGACGGTGACGAGCTCATGGCTAGTGAAGCCTGGTAGTTGCAGCAAGCTACAGGAGGGAAGTGGTGACATGATTGTAAATGGAGGAGAATGGACTTGCAGTAAAGCTCGAGGCAAGCTACCGCTAACTGGATTCGACGTCTGCAGGCTCAGGCTTGGATTTATGCCCCGAATTCTTGTCTTCGATAATCCAGCAGATGTCGAGGGCGCGGAAGAAGCTGGTGGATTCAAATCGGAGCTAGCTGGTGTCAGACTGCGAGAAAGCCTTGCAAAAGCTTTGGAAGAGTGCTATCCACTTGCAGGTACGAATTTGCTAGATCTATTCGATGTATATGAGTCAATGCAACCAGCTACAACTGTGTCGTCGAGAAGCTGTGAACTTCAGAATTTAAAGTCGAGTGACATTTAGAAATCCCTGCAAGTGCGAACTAGTCGTTAGGTTGTAGCGAGCTTTCAGAACTCGCAAATTTTACATCGTCAGAGTTCCTGGTGTAATTATTGGTGAACGTGATTTAAGTCTTTTTTTGTTTTTTTGCTGTAGGGAGATTGGTGTCGGAAGAAGACGGGACGTTCGCTATCGATTGCAATGACGCAGGAGTACTTTTTGTAGAGGCATCGTCTCCGATCTCTGCCGTGGAGGTTCGAGATGATAGGTTGATCCATGCCTATGAAAACTTCTCCCCGCTGGATCGCTACGCTTTGCCAGATATTGCGACTCTACAATGTGCCCCCCTCCTTGCTGTGCAGGTTGAGTTCCGAAGCTCCTTGAAAATTCCATAAGGAGCTCTTAGATGAATCCTTGTACTGAGAAAATTGTCTAACTTCACCTCCAAGAATAGACTAAAAACGCAAGTAACAGGGAATTGTGCAATATAGGGAGTTTTGCAACATTCCCAGGGAGCCTGGTTCACAGGGAAACTTCAGTTATGCCATCTAGAAGGGTCCTGTGAACCAATGTCAAAGACCCTAAAGTTGGCAATTTTTCCCTAGTTGGAAAGCACCTAGCCATTGGGGTGAAACGAATGAATTTTCACCTGACATTGGTACTAAGAGGGATTTCCAACAGGTATAATCGAGAGCGTGCACTTTGAAGCAAATCTATTATCGCTTTTGATAATTTGCAGACAAAACTGTTGAATATTTTCTCTCCGTGAAGTGCAGGTCACGACGTGCCACCAAGGGGGATACGTAGTCGTGGTTATGTGCTCTCATGCGGTTGTCGACGGAAACTGTGCTTGGCAGTTCGTAAACTCATGGGCCCAAGTTTCTCGAGGCGAGCAAATCTCCCGCCCTTTTGATTTTAGCTCCAGAGAAAACATCATCAATTTGAAGCCGCACACCGACTTACAAACATCACTCATAGAGCTTCCACCGACATGGAAGAAACAAGAGGTGTTGCCGCACGTTGGCTTGGTAAGTCATAGACTTTGGGCTACACCAATTGCATCAAAACATCTGTTCCTGAAAGTTCACCCGGAGCACGTCAAAATACTCAAATCGCAACTGGCTCAAGAAGATGATCACGATTTAGTTCATGCAGACGGGAGCAGCCCAGCGAGATTTAGCTCTTTTGTAGCAATCTCCGCGTTGTTGTGGCGAACCATTATTCGAGCCAGAAACATTCCACATTCGCAAGATTCGCGATTCATGACTGTCATAGACTGCAGACAGCGGTGCAACAACCTGCCGAAGACTTACTTCGGAAACGCAATACTGGATACTGTTTCAGTGGCCAACGTCGGCGAGCTCTTGCAGCGCACAATCTCTTTCGCTGCAACAACAATCCACAACACCCTGCAAAAGTTCTCAGCTGGCGTCTACATTCAATCCTTCAGCAACATGATGGAGCAAAACAAGCACTTCGCATTAACTGCCGAAAATCGAGGAGACAGAGATGTGTGGACCGCAGGCATGATTCACAACCCGCTCTCGGCTTGTGATTTTGGATCTGGCAATCCTTGTTGCATCAAATTCGACGTCCAGAGACGCAGCAGCATTATTATGTGGTGTCCCAAGTCAAAACCTTCGGATGCTTGGACTCTGGTCTTCAAAGGACCTTTGGATGTTGCTGACAGATTGCTGCAAGACCCAGAGTTCATGTCATTCATGACGTTGGATTACGCCAGATAGTTAGAAAGTCTTGTTTTCAATCTTGTGTTGCAATTAGTGATGAACTCAATCTTTTGCAACACAAAAATCAGTTGCACTTCTCAGCCACCTGACATCTAGATCATCATCACTTTCTCTTGTTGACAGAATTGATGATTATCGAGTGGTTGGCCATCACAACAAAGATTTTGCCAATCCCCCCTGTGAACATTAAAAAATACCTTCAAAATGCCCCATGTGTTTCACACATATTTGCATTTTCCCCTTAAGGAATTGAGTTACACAGTGAAATTCACCATTTAACTCAATTATCTCAAAACTATGTGTTAAATTCTAATAAATTCCCCCCTAGTTTAAGGGGCGCTTGTTTAGTTTACTTGTGAAGAGGAGATTTATGAAAAAAATATGTGCTAATTTTTGAAAGATTCCCTTGAGTTTGACAATGGATTTGATTAGTTTATTTGTAAGGGGGATTTTGAAAAATCTCTGCATTAAATTCAAAAGGATTCCCCCTCAAAAAGAAGGGGGGTTTGTCTAGTTAATTTGTAAGGGGATTTTTAAAAAAACTCTATGTTCAATTCTAAGGGATCCCCCTTGGTTTCAAGAGGGATTTGTTTAGGATATTATTTATGTAAGGAAAAAATTGAAATTTTTCTATGTTAAATTTTAAGAGATCCTCCTTGGTTTCTAGGGGGATTTGCTTAACTAATTTGTAATGGAAAAAAAATCTTTGTATTAAATTTTAAGGATCTTGTTGTTTTCAACCACATTTTGACTCAGTTTTTATCCTAGCTTAAAATTGTAGGACACAAAGTGAGAGGCAAATATGAAACCTTTGTGAACATTCACAATTAAATTATGTAATAAGTTCTTTGGGTGATGCAAAGTCCCAAGCCCAAACAGGTGTTAATGCCAAAAGAGTTCTATTAACAAAACCCTAAACTATCATAATAGACTACCTCTCGTACATAATTGGGATTAATATTTTAAACACCAATCATTGAAACCTTTTGTGAAAAGAGTTGCTGGCCATCATTTAGGTTTATCAGGCATATTTATTATTCAACATAAATACAAATAGATTCAATGGCTGCAAACAAGACATTGGGGGGTGTAAAAATAAAACAATGTTTTTGGGAATGAATTTGCTCAAAATATGAGTGAAGAAATTGCAAGTGGTATAACTAATGATTTGAGCTATTAGAAACATACTTTGTCCCATCCAATGGCAACAAGCACAACAAAAAGTCCAATATAATAATATTCTTGGATAAATTCAATGTGTTGCATCTATCTTCACAAGCTTTTGAACATTGAATCAACCATCATAAAAATGGACACAATTTGGCAATGAACTAACTTCTAGCTTCTCTCAATCTTGTCTTCAAATCCTAATCCAAAAGTTGTTTCAATTCAAGTTTATGATCAGGTGATTTAAGGTGTACCACACAAGACGAAAAAGGCTTAATCCTTATTGCAATCCTTTTTTATCCTATATTTTGATCCCCATAAAAAATAATGAGTCAAAAGTTGTCAAAAAAATTTAAAAGACTAGTTTAAAAAGATAGGAAAAGGTGATGTTGTGACAAGATTTTAATACACCTTAAAAAAATTTGGACCTAATCATACTCAACTTTCTCACCAATACAAAATATATTTTCTCCTACCGAAATAGATGCATGGGATTAATTGTGCAACAATTAAAACATTTATGTGGATTGGCATTAAAAATCCAAATTAGATTATAACTTCACTCCGTCCCATTCAAGAAGGGTTCCACTTGTTGAAAATGGACTGACATGGCAAGGATTTAAGAAACATGTTGAATTGAACATGTCCAAGGGTACACTTGGGTTGATTTAAGTGAAACATCCTTGTACTTGTCTGATGCACCAATTCTTTACAAGCAATTGAGCTCCACCCTACCTATGTATGGCTGGTCTAAATAAGAGTCCTCATCTTGACTTATATCAACCTTTCCATGTAGGCATAGGTAAATAAATAATGTCACCTTCTTAATAATTCCCAAGAATAATCATGTGAAGGTTCCCAAGTAGGATGTTTGAACAAAACCAAATCATGCATTTGAAGAAATGTTAGAGGACAGCCTCGTGAAGCCAACAAATGTGTCCTGATTGATAGATTAATAAGCTCGAATGTTATGATTACATCAATCTTGCTTAGAATTGATGCACCATAAACTTATGAAGCAATTTGTGGATTGGCCTAATGTAATCATCGAGTGTATATGTGGAGTTTGTCATGAGCAATTACATGTGTGATATGCTAAAATCACCTTGAATTACGCACGTGCAAGAGGTGTGTCACATATCGTTGGAAAACTTTCAATGAGGACTATAATTTTTCTTTATACATCACCTCAATTGGAAGTTTACACAAGAAGTTATGGGTGTTCAAAGTGACAAGAATCCTAATTTTGGGAATCTCAAAACTCCCGACTTGGGAATCTTGGGAAATGACATTTGGATGTAGCCCCTATGGCGAATACTATAAGGGGGAAGGTGATGGCTTCTCCTAAGTCCAGGCTATGGTGAGTCTTGTGAGTTTGTGGATGCTCATGGTTCGTCCATGCACCAAAAGTCCTCCAACTATGCATTAACCAACTTATTGCTTGGTTTCTACATATCAATATGAATAATTGACTTGCTTGTCACTCATTTTAGTCTTCATCCCATAGCTCCTACACAACCCTCTTACCCCCGAAATGTTGTGAATTAAGGAACATATTTAACTCCTTTTGTTGTTTTCATTTTACGACTCGCATTTGAATCTTTCAAGGAGTTTGAGGGTGTATCATATTCCATGAACGCCACCCTACAAAAACCTTTTCTTTTTTACTAGATTTTTGCAAAGGCACAATGGTTGCATTTATTACAACTTTGAAAGTTGTTTAGTTTTCTCTTGTGAAAACACAACTAAAATCCCCATGCCACAAGTCAATGGACATGCACTTGTCAAGCATGTGCACAACCACATGCAACCAAATTCCCTAAATTAACATGTCAATTAACAACTAGGAAAAAAAATCTAATTAGCCTACTAAATTCCTACTAATCATTAGACATATTTAGCTTTACATGATCAACAAAAATAATCCCAAAACAAAACACACAAGATGAAACCTTAGATATTATTGTTGAACTTATCAATCATCATTGGAAAAAATAAAATGTAACTTTCAATTGAATTTTTATTGATCATCATGCATACTTAATTCAAAAATTCAACTTGATGTATTTTACTTTCTTACAATTCATGGATCTTGGCCACTTTGGTTCCAAAAGAAATTTCCTAAAAATTTAAGGTAAGAAACTCTAAAGTATTTTGTAGTGGTATTAGCTCACCCACTGTATTCCCAACTTGTCTTTGGGATGACATCATTATATATTTGTGGTAATCATAAACAACTTGTTGTGGAAGGAATAGACCATCCTTGTCAATATGTAATTCTTTATGTATTGTCGTGAAACCCAACCTTGCATGATACATGGAGTATCTAATTTCATTATCCCTATTATTAGTCTTGATTTGTAAATAGTTCAATACATTTTGCTCAAAACTAAAACACCAATAAATATCATGTGGACCATGCCTCCTTCAATAAAGAAAATAAGTACTATTTGTAACAACAAAAATTATAATTTACAGTTATGCACTAACCAACTTGTTTGGTTTGTGCAGGTCCGTGTGAGTGATTGAATTGCTTGTCAATTTTCTTAATCCCATCTCGAAGCTCCAACATGCCCTTCTACCCCCGAAGTGTTGCGAACTAGGGAACGCACCCCAATTCCTTCTCCTTCCACTATCTTCATCTTTGGGTTCGTAGTTGAGTCTATCAAGGAGTTTGCGGGTGCGTCAAGTCCTATCACACAGGTGGGGTCATGTTCAATAAATCCCATCCAATCCAAGATATAAAGAAAAAAGAATGAATAGAATGTTGATATTCTTTTGCTTTCCAATATCCAAGCCTATCTCTGATGTAAGAAGGCCATTGAGCACCCAAATCTCATGGTTGTTTTATTGTCACTTTAGATAATGTAGTTTCCGACTGTGACTCCTTACCATGACAACTATCCCATAAATGGGTAGCAAACTTCTTAAAAAGACACAATGGCAAGATATGCATGACATCATAAACTAGATCCAAAGACAAATCAAACCCATATAAAATATGTAATCTCCATAACTTGGAATTGGAAACAACAACAATACATTGATTTCAAATTGAAATGGTTTGCAAATTTTGAACTTCTTTGAAAATACTTGCAATGTTTCAAAGTCTCGATGGATGTTTAGTTTGATGTCTATTTTTTGGGTATGCCACGCTATAATGATACACCTACTCTTCCATGTGGTTACATTAACATGCATTGTAACCACTAGTCTTGAAACCACCTATTGAGCATTGGGCAAGGCGATCTCCAGTCCAAAACAACAATGTTGAATTGTTTGTAATGTCACAAAATGAATAATGTCATTTGAGGGCAAGAATGAGGAAATTTGATTTGAAAAGTATGGATAGGTGATTTCAAACCCTTCCAAAAAGCTAATTCCAAGTCCTATACAAGTGGCTCCAAAAATACATTCATCATCTGCTTTTATGAACCCCTCCCAAGCTTTTTTGATCATGAGAATGAAATGAAAATAATTGGGATCAAAGAGCCTAATGTGCTTTCTTTCCCCCCATTGAGAACTTGGATTTCAACCACCCAAGTGTTTTCAAATGTGGTTGTTAATGTTAGAAAACCATCCCAATGGGCAATTAAGGTGATATTCTAAGGGTCACCCTATTAAAAAAAATTAAAAGGTAAATTTAAATTTAGGTTTAACCACATTGTTCATAAAATGATTTAAATAACTACACATGGAAGGGAAATTTCGGAAGGCTAAAATAGAACCTTGAAATGATGGCCTCAAATTACCAAATAAAAACACAGTGCAAATGCAACAACAAACAGGTTACACCCATGTAGTTAGAAAGAAAAAGAGAGAATTCAGACAATTCAAAGAAAGCAAAGATATGGAAGAAGGGGATCCAAATTACCTTCTCAAGGTGAAGTGCACAGTTGATTACAGTTGAACAACTTGGCCACATGAATTTGTACACTTCATCAACTAGGTCCCATCCTTGGGATAACTTTAAGCGTTTGTGTGGAAATGTTTTAAACTTGGAGCCACATGCATTATTGGGGCACCTAATAGAAAGTTCCCAATTTAACCCAAGATCCCAAAAAGATTGAAATTCTTTAAACTCTATCCCATGCCAAATTTCAAAAAATATCAAGGGTTGATCAACTAATTTCCCAAGCCAACTATTTTTTTACCGCCAGATTTCAAGCAAATGATAATAGTTTGTTATGTTTAAGTCTATGTTTGCAAGTCTTTAAATGAATGGAAGGTAATAAAAAATCAAGTTGTCTTTCCAAGGCTTTTGGCAAAAAATATACTTCTCACAACATATAACACAATTTTGTTGTAACACACATTAGATAGGCATTTACATTTCAATGTTTCTAGTCCTTGAAAAGTCCTCATAGCTTGGAACAAATAGGTGAGGTGGGTGAATTTCACCAATGTTTCCATTGTAGACCCTCCATTTGACTAGTTTTGTCATCCCTTGTTCTTTGTAAAACTTCATAAGTTGGCCCTAGGAGGAGAAGACTAGCTTACACTTCAATCAGGTTTTGACCCACACCCAATGTCATTGTATGCACCAAGTGAGGTGAACCCTTTGAAATTCCTAAAACATGTCATGAATGGATTAATTACTTGGTCATGCGTCTAGTCCTACATACCTATAAAGGCAAATAGCTCAGCAAGTCCCATAGATGTGTAGTCTTCTTCATCATTAGCATTCACCCCTCCACCAAATAATCATAATAGAACTTTGTTTTGAAGCATGATTGAAGCTTTTGATTCATCCATGTCCCTTTGCAATTCCACAACTTGGTTGGTGATTGTTAAATCCAAAGTCATGTCTCCACGACATGGAACTAGAAGCAACTCATCAATGAAGGCAACACCTTCTTGAGTAACCTCTAATGCAAGCTCAACATCATTTACATCAAAGTTTAAATGGGATGAGGGTTCATGAACTAAAGAATGATGTTCCAATAAAGGGGAAGACATTTCTCGATTTGCAAAAAAAGGTCTTATGTTGGCCTCTAGCTAGTTGGTTGGGCTTGCTAATTCTTTTTTATGAGCTAAGTGTTGATAGAATGTTGAATTTGACACAAATTTCCCACCACACCCAAGGGACATGCATCTTTTTGACCTTGCTTTATGTGGGCAGTCCATCATGTTTCATCACATAAAACTTAAATTAGTGTGAATTTAGGGGACTTCATTCATAATGTATGAAAATTTATTGTTAATTTCTATTATTTATATAATAGTTGTATATCTAATGAAATTTCTTAAACAAGTAACCAACATGGTGAGGAAGTGCAAACAAAAAATGGCAACATAACACAATGTAATTGAATCTGCAAGTAGAATAACACTCAAAGTCCTTTAGGATTGATAATGAAAAAAATGAAACTTGACTAGTAGTAGAACTTTTTGTTTTGGAAAGAGTCATGGTGATGCTCAAAACCTTGGATTAGAATGTAGATCAATGAATTTCTAGAGGGATCTGGAGGTTGGAGATCTCCTCCACCTTTGACCACATCAGTAGTAGTAGCAATTCAACAGTTCACAACAACAACAAAATTTGAATTTCCCTAGAAAATTCTTTCAATGCAATAAAAATAACTCTTTTCCATTTAGATCATGAGCATTGCTACCTTAAACATGTGGTGGCTAGAGTTTTTGGCATTGGGTTCATTTTCCTATGTCAATGCATAACATCACTTGCTAAAAATCATTAGATGTAATAAAAGACCTATTCACTTGAATTTTGGGTGTTGTTGCTTGCAATGTAGATGTCCCTATGACATGGCATGCCATTTGAGCATATCTTGAGATGGTAATATCAGTAAATACTCTACAAGCATGTTTAATGCCCCCCACATCTTGCAAGCTTGTTAATCTACTATTGAACACCAAACATTACACTTGTAATTATGATTGTTATATTGCAAACATGTGAGTGTGAGTGTGAGTGTGAGCTTATGAGCATGAACTTGTGAGCAAGATGGAATATTTTTAAACATCTTTTAGTGACGTGGACGGAATATGCCAAGAATATTTTTTGCCAAATTGGACAAAACCTTTGATGATGTGACAAAATATTTTGCCATGTGTATATGAATGGATGAACAATAAATTAACTTTGTGGATGAAAAATATATGAAAAATGTTATTTGTTGAAGAAGTTTGGATAGCACACGTTTATGGACAAGGGTTTAAAGGACTAAACATTCACTCCAAGTCTATAATACCTTAATGGGCTATAATTAGTTTTCCCCTTATCCTCTGAAATAGGGTATGTTTGAAGATTATCAAAGTGTTTTTTGTAACAATGTATTTATGACAAGCACCAACAAATCAAAAGGAGAAGATGTGATTGATTTCAATGTGGTGTTCGCCATATGTGAATTTAGATCTTTTTCAATAGAAATTACTTTTAAACCCAAATATTTTGCTCAAAATTGTTTGTACAAGTTTTATATATTTGGGCCAAAGGAATATGAATTTGAAATATTTTCTTGGGAGCCCATACATTAACACCCTTTAAAGTTTTAAAACTTTTAGTGTTGAATCATAGAGGCTCATGTTTAAAAACAATTTTTATTTTAAATTTTTTTTGTGATGTTTGGCAATTATTTCAAATTTTTTGGTTGAATGTTTTTCAATATATTTTGAAACACATTCAATTTGTGATTTTTAAAATAGTTTTATGTATGGCAATCAATTTGAGTAAAATTAAACTTATTAACTATAGAATATTAGTAAAAAGTAAATTTTGTTTATTTACATCATCCAAAACACCATAATTCTCAAACTACCTTAGTTGAACAAATTTTTCTACATTTAACCAACAAGTATGAAATTGAAACTACTTTATTTCAACTAGACAAAAAGTCACTTCTACTTCCTAGGAATCAAAAAATGGAAACTAATTTTATCTAATTACTACACCACTTTTATTGTAAAATGTTTTTTGTGATGTTCAAAATACGACAACATATTTTGAACAAAAATGCCAGAAAATGAGGAGAATGGATGTATGAAAAATAATTCTTTTGACAAAAAATTACATCGGTTAATGTTACCACATTAATTTCAAACCACTATTATAAAAAGATAAAGAAAAAATTGTGGCCGTTGTTTGCCTATGATTAGTAGACTATTAGAATTACATTACAATGAATATTTAATCCACGAGCTTTCATAGCACACATTAACCACACATTTTCCATGTTGTGAACATTCTGTGATGCGCTCCAAAGCTCCTTGATAAATTCAAATGTGAATAAAAGGCAAAAATAATGGAAAAGTAAGGAGTTGGGGCACACTCCCTGGTTCACAGCACTTTGGGGGTAAAGGGGCGTGCTGGAGCTCTGGGATGGGACTAAGAAGAATGACAAGTAATTACTCACTCACACGGACCTACACAAAACCAAACAACAAGTTGGTTAGTGCATAGTTGGAGCACTTTTGGTACTAGGAAGAGCCACGGACAAATTCAGATTCATAAGACTCACCACGGTCCGGACTTGGGGGAAGCCACCACCTTCCCCCTTATATTATACTCTATGCTTGGCCACGGGATCAGCACCTGAATGTCATTTTGTCCACTTGGAATCCCGAAATTCCCACAATTGGGGCTCTTGTGACTTTGGGGGCCCATAACTTTGCGTGCAGACCTCCGATTAAGATGAGGTTTCAAGTAAAGTTGTAGCCCTCTTCAAGAGTTTTCCAATGGTATGTCTCACACCACTTGCACATAAGGAAATCGCAGTGATTCTTGACTTTTAGTGGTCGGGAGTCAAATTGCCAATTGGATTCCTAGCCCTTCTTTTGGCTATAACTTGTGTGTTAAGTATCCAAATGGGTCATGCAAGCCCATTTTAGACATCTAAGTTCCAAGAGATTTCCAATGATATAAGGAATTCTTTAATCGAATAGGTTTTGACCTCTGCAATTGTTCTTTAAAAATTCAAGAGTCCATTGGGACTCCAACTCCCAAAGTGGGAGTTCACTTGGGAGTGTGAGGGTTCATTCCCTCACACTCTCTTGCACTCCTAGGAGCATGAAATGTGACTCCCAGGCTTCCCTCTTGGCTCGCACCTTCGTAAGCCCTTGCCTTGGTCGCAAGCTTAAGGCTAGGGTTGTGACATTCTGTGTGAGATTTTGTTTTTTGAGTTATTTGTTCTCTTATAAAAAACAAACATGCCTTGTTGAATTCCTAAAGATTTAGACTTGTACCCTGAGATTGGAAAGAAAGAGATGAAGTTTATCGATGCAAAATACCAAAATAGGTGGGATATTAAACAAGGAAGAATAACTTGCAAGATTACAAAAGTTATGAAATTATGATTTATATGTTTGACAAAAAAAAAATTAATAACTTACAACAAGCTCTGGGAGATAATCCATGGCCAACACATTTGACAAATTCGGAACTATAAAACTTGATTATTGAGACAAACCAATTATCTATTAAGATTTTTTTCTCAAAATAAATATGGGCTCGAGACTACAATGATAAAAAAGTTACCAGATAACCAAACTTGATGCACCCCACACTCCTTGAAAGATTCAAATGTGAATCCAAAAGTGAAAACAACAAAAGAAGGAATTGGGGTATGCTCCTTAGTTCGTAGCACTTTGGGCATAGGGGGGCGTGTTGGAGCTTCGAGATTGAGACTAGGATGAGTGACAAGTGGGTCAATTATTCACATAGACTTGCACAATCCAAACAACAAGTTGGTTAGTGTATGGTTGGAAAACTTTTGGTGCATGGACAAACCATGGGCATACACAAATTCACATGACTCACCACAGCCCGGACTTGGGGGAAGCCACCACCTTCCCCCTTATATTATTCTTTGTGTTTAACCATGGGGGCTACATCCAAATGTCATTTTTTCTTAGGACTCCCAACTTGGGAGTCCCGAAATCCCCAAATTGAGACTCTCAACACTTTGGAGGGCCATAACTTCTTATGCAAACCTTTGATTGAGGTGAGGTTTAAAGCAAAGTTATAACCCTTGTCAAGAGCTTTTCAAAAATATGTTGCACACCACCTGCATGCATGTATTTCAGGGCGAATATTGATTTTTAGTGGTCAGGAGTCAAATTGGCACTTTGACTATTGGCCTTTCTTTTGGTCATAACTTATGTTTTAAGTACTCAAATGGGTTATGAGAGACCATTTTAGACTTCTATGTTTCAAAATCTTTCCAATTATATAAAAAACTCTTTAATCTAATGAATTATGACCCCTGAAATACCTCTCTAAAGATTTGGGAATCCATTGGGATTCCAATTCCCAAAGTGGGAGCCCACTTGGGAATGTTTGGGTTCATTCCCTCACACTGTTCTACACTCTTGGGAACGTGAAATGTGATTCCTAGGATTCTTCTCTCAGCCCACACCTTTGCAAGCCCTTGCCTTGGTCGCAAGCCCAAGGCTAAGGTCGCGACAAAACTGACCCAAAAGAGGATACCTATGAATCACCACAACTTGTTTACAAGAAAGACCTAGACACGTCAGTGCCAATGGTAAGAACTTGCATTGAAACTACACCTCCAATGCCATAATCTTGGAGTGACAATGATGAAAACAAGCCAGAAGATGTGGTGGAATCATCAATGGGAGAGCACAACGAAATAACTTCAAATCTTCAAGGCTCCCTTCCTTACTATAAAAGAAGAAGGTGATAGATATTTAGAGGTAGAAAGCATTATTGTGAGCTATGCCATGTAATGATTCAAGATGAATGATAAGAAGATTTTTGAATTGTGCAAGATTTCTCTAGGTGTGTAATTGTATTTTTCCCTTTTATGTCTGTAAATTGAACAAAACTACTAATCTTTATGAACTTGGACCATTGAAGGAAACACAAACATTTTCCTTCAACGTGTGTGTACGCATTTTGGAATACACTCAATTTGGGCTCCGAAGGGAAGTGGACACCTTAAACCCTTCCTAAGATGAAGAATGAAAAAGAACACAAAGACATTTTAGTTTATTTGACAAGTTGAAGTGAATTCAATAGAAAAACTAGAGATAATTTTATTTGTTTTTTTCTCAAAAGCAAATGACATGTATCAGAAGCACATCAATGCAAATAGCCCCTCTCATTTCACAATGTTGTAGTGAAATTTGAAAACAAGGTAAGTATATTGTAATTCTATTTCATTTAGACTCTAAATTCTTGACATTGTAGGAGGTAGGCATAAGGAGTGAGGTCACAAATAATAAAAATAAAACATAGAAAACTTTCAACCTCAATATCCCAATGGAAAAAATATGTCAAGAAAAATATTCGAAGAAGCAAATAGTGAAGAGTTTTTTACCCCCTATAAAGTCCTCAGAAAAGTGAGGATAGGCTTACTAAAGACAATGGTGAAAGCGTTACAAGTATGTTAAAATGTAAACATTCAAATGCAATTGAACATTTGATAGAGTAACTTGTAGACAATTTTAGTCTTCATGCTTTTGAAGAGAAAAAGGTGATGAAATCAATAATAATGGAAAAGGAATATAAGAGTTTGATGGCTATTAACTAAATTTACCCAACCAAGTTTCAAATAACTATTCACAACTGAAAAGGAATTTATATGGATTGTTTATGCATTCTCATAGGAAGCATTGTAATGGTGAATAATATATATGTGTCAGTTTTTTTTGTTGTAGGTTACATGGCATTGTATGGTGGAAGGCAACATAATTGCCAAGACCTAAAACCAAAAGAAAAAACACATTGGTGGTGGGCAAAGGAAGATCAAGGTCCTGGGTGCATAACTCAAATATTGTTGCAATAACACATTGGTTCACATTTATTCATCAACCTATAAATGTTGCTACCTAGCACAATTAACATAATCCTATAATCAAAATTACCAACATCAGATCTATGGGCCCATATTTGGTTGGGTTTTAGTTACATTAGTTTTAGTTTTAGCTATGGATCTTAAGTAACATTATGAAAGTATTGGTTAGCTTGGAGTGTCATATGCATCTGATGTATGCAAGGCATGATGAAAGATGTTAAGCCATAAAAATTTAAGTTGTAGGATGTTCAACCCTAGAAAAACAAAATGCAAGATGTTTAATCATAAAATAACATGCTTTTGTTTTGGCTTACATAACCAGAAGTCATTTGAAACACTATTTTTGCATGTAACAAGCATGACTTAACACTCATTATTGTCTATTGTCAGTACTAGTCCATTGTTTTCCTTGAAATATTTCCACTTTGGATCAACATCTATAGTTGGACATAGGAGTGACATAATATAAACATAATCATTTCATCCCAAGTTCCACAATTGATTTTACAACTACCATAAGAGTGGCATAATTTGAATTTAGTTGCATTATTTCGATTTTCACAGTCAATCATACAACTGGTGTAGTATGGCACATGAGCAACATGGAGCCTCTCAAATGGAGCATGGGGAGCAACTACCTACAGACAATCTATTGAGACAAAAATGAAGAGATGATAAGTTGTGGCGTAGGGAGCAACAATTGGCAAAAAAGTATGGATTGACTCACATCAAATGTCCATGTGTTCGTTGTAAAGGGGTTCGATGAGGAACAAAGCTTTCCACTATGGAAGATCATTTCATTCATCATGGCCGAGACCCACAGACACGGGTTTGGAAAGGGCCTAGTGAAAAAGATAGTTTAGATGATGAATGGGAATATGTTTGTAGGCCACACCATACACAATTTCCAAAGGTTGTAATCATAGATGAAGATTGGTGATATACATCTTCACCAATGTATCCCAAGCTTGCTTGGGTGACTTTGCATCTTGAATATGCATAATCATGGAGTTAGACACACTCACAGAGAACTAATACAAGATTTTTCTTGCTTTTTCATGCTAAGTTTTATTGACTTGAATTTGTTGTTGTGTGGGGTTTTCTGGGAAAGGAAGTTCTATTTCATCACCAGTTATGAATTCCCAATAACCTTTCCCCATCAAAAAATTCATAATCCTAAATTTCCACACTTGGAAATTGTTCTTGTTTAATTTATCAATTGCAATTTAAGAAAGACCGTCCGCCATTTCTCAAGGCAACAGTCAATGTCTTCTTGGGGTTTCACAAATGATTTTAATTCCCTCCTTGGGTTTCTAGGATTAGGGTTTTCCTTCTTTAGGTTTCAAAAATTAGGGTTAGGGTTAGGGTCGAACAAGATGGACCTTGCATATGTATGTATGTCTTGAGTATTATACAAAATTCTATATTATACATAGCTTTTACGTATATGTACGTATTTCGTATAATATTGTGTACGGATTTAAATACATGATTACATACTAAACTTTTGTATGAAGGTCTTGATAATGTATTTGCACTTCCCAATCTTTAAACTCCTTCCTTCAAGTTCTCCCAAGTTGTATTTGCTCCATTTCAAAAATTTGTTTTGATGTCTTCTCAATGTAACCTTCTGACACAACAACTTTGCAAAGTTACATCGCTCACATATGACCTTGGATCCATTTGAAATTTTTTTGAAACATGAAAAACTATGTTTACTATCATCTCTCAAAATTTCAACTCATTTAACTTCATAAAATGAGAGATCTTGCTACTTCCTTGAAGTCACCTCAAACTGGGACTTGAACAAAAAATGACTTAAAACTCACTCTCAACAACTTCAAACTCCTTGAGATTTTGGGAGACACATAAAATATATGTCTTCTATATCTGTTCAAAATTTTAGCTCTATTGATAATGGCTACAAAGAGTTATCACTTTCAAAAGAAATTGACTCCAAAACTAAGGTTGAAATTTTAGATACTTGAATCTTTCTCAATACATATCGAAATGACTTGAAATTATTCTCACATATATAGTCTTTTATGATCTATAAGATCCCAAAGTTGTAGATCCAAAAAAACTCAAACAAAGGAGATATGATCAAAAACTCATAACTCTCACAAAACAAATCATTTTCTTTTGAAAATTTGAGAATAGAAACGTCATATAGTCTTCTATAATCTTTCCAAGTTTCATTCTAGGATCTTTTCATAGTAGATCTAGATTTAAATATTTGACTTCCACAACCCTTGATATGTTGATCTCCTCTCACCTCTTTTCTTTTCTTTTCTTTCTCTTCACTTTTTTCCTTTCCCCGTTTCTCTTTTGCACTTGACGAACTTCTATGATATTATTAAAGACTCTCAAGTTTTAATTTTAGAGACTTTCTAGCTCTAGATCTCTCTCAACTTTCTGATCAAACAACCTAAGCTCTAATACCATGTTAACAAATAAGAGATTTACTCAAGTGCAAACATAAATTTTTATTGAAAGAAAACTAAAACACGATGCTCACAACACGAAACATAACATCGAGAACTCCTCAAGGTTCTTGTCACATGAAATACACAAACTTGTGTAATGACAAAAAGAAAGACAAACCATCAACACTAAAGTATTTAACTACAAGACCAAACCACAAATAACCAAATTAATATAAGTAAAGAAAGTAATTCAACCTTGTGAAAGTAACCTAGTTACTTTCCTACTCCAATATCTAATGAAACCTAACTAGTTGAGCTTGAATTCTCAACATATTAATACTTGATTATTCATATTAATTATTTATGGATTTTTATTATTGATTAATTCATTAGTTAATAATAAATTTTAATTAATATTTGATGTTGGATTACTACCCTATTATTATTAGTAGGTAGATAAGTAATAGTTAGGTAAGTAGGTAGATAGGAAATTAATAAATAAATAAATAAATAATTTAGTTAATTAATGAATTACTTACTTATGGAGTTTACACAATTGAAAGGGAAACTAAATTGTATGGGATAAAAAATGTATTCCCAATCTAGTTGCAAACTATTTACAATTAAGTTGTAACTAGATTTTTTATCCCATATTGTTTGGTTTCCCTTTCAAGTGTGTCAACTATAAAACTAAATGCACGATAAACATTAAAATGCACAAGATTTGCCAAATGGTATGAACCAATTAAAGAAGTTCAACCCTAATTTGGTTAAATCCAAAACAAAATAAGACTAAATTTAGAAATTAAAAACTTATAGGTACCTATTTAGGTCTACTTACCTACCTACACACCTTTTTTAAAAATAAATGTTTCAAAAATCATAAATGTTGCAATGGGCACAAAATTATTTGTCCACGTGTATGAATCAAAGACCTTAAAAAATAAAAAGTATGTATTAAAATTTTGGTAATAAATTTGATTTATTTAATATTCTTTGAATATGCCACGTGGCAACATGACATTGGTCATTAGAAATTGGTCGCTATTTGCATGATAATTGCATGATATGGTCAACAAATGAAAATATAATCAACTCAAATACATATTTCATCCATTGTCTATGTGATAACATCATCATGACATCAACATTTGCTATTAATGTCACATGCAACTTGTCTAACACAACTACAAGTCATTTTAGTTGCAAATGTCATTTGCAATTAAAAATTAGTTGCAAACTAGAGTTGATAATATGCAAATTTCTTCTAGTGATCCTATGTACATATAAGGCACAAAAACAAGATTCGAACCAAAAAAATTAGGTTTGCAAAACTCAAGAACAAGATTTGCAAAAAAACAACTTAATAAAACAAAAATCAAGATCTCCAGAAAGAAAACCAAATCCCAACAAACAAAAACCTAATGTAGAAAATGGACTAGAATCAAAGACATAAAGTGGGGAAAAGAAAATGAAATAACTTGTTTTCACAAGTACGTTTAAATTTTTAAACATGTCAATCTATAATATATGCATGCTTGCTCCCATGCTTGCCATTTACTGCAAAAATATTTTGGCTAAGTAATGTACATAGCTTACACTCTTTACAAATGCATAGGCTAGCCCCCAACATATTTATAAAATTCTATAGTAACACATTATGTTTAGACCTTGGATAAGGTGTGCCCAAAGTAAAACCCATGAAAATGTTCATACATATTTAAACTTTTACATGAAACCATTGAGTTCAAAGCAATTGCACAAGATTGCAAGTTGAACCCCTTGTTTTGAGATTTGCAATAATTCTCTCCATGAGGAAAAACTAGTCAAAGAGCTCATGTAGTTTTAGAGCCATGGTTGCCTCATTAGTTTCAATAGCCTCAAACAAATTGACTATCACATGCTTGAGCTTTTAGTTATTGGATAAGAAATTGACAACCAAAGTAAACACATCATGCACCCTTGTAAACATCCATAGATCAAAAGTACATGTTGCTAATGTAAGTTGTACATATGTGACCAAAGTCTTTTCCACTAAAGTATGCAAAACCTCCTTCACAATCATTTTCTTTGATGGGAAGACAACCTTCAAGCATAATTTGTAAGCCATTTGTTGCAACCAAATGAATTCAACTATTCTCATTTGCAAAAGACCTTTTTATCACATACAACATTACATCTATTGAGAAAGCATTTGGGTTAATTTACATATTGGCTACGATTGTTTATGTTGAAAGGGACATATTAGTTTGAACTTTGTATATGGAGGAGGAGATCATATTTCGAAAAGATTTTTTTCTATGTTATTGTTTTTATTTTATTTTTTTGAAGGGAGTTTTTTCTACATTAAAGTTTTGTTTCAACTGTTTACAACTTGTGAATACATTGGTTTTAAGAAGTTTAAATTCAAACATAAAATTAGATTTTTTTGCTTTTGATAATTGGACATGTTAAAGGACAAATTTTGTTAGGAAAGTTGAAACTTTAAGAGAATATCAAAAAAGGAGATTTGCATCAAGTGGGAAATAGAAAAACCCATTAATAGTCCAAAAACCTCCTCACCTTCCAAGTGTAAGGTTTTCAATGTATACGAAGATCTAGAGCTTGGAGCATACTTTGCTGACAATTGTTGCCATTTGCAATGGGTTGCCAAATTGGTTAACTCCATGCAAACAAAGTTCATTCATGTTTGGACCTTGTTTTTGAATGACTAGCTTTCAAATACTCTCTTTATTACAAGATTTTTCTATGTAAGCAAGCTAAAAAAGGACAAGCCCAATAAGGGACTGGAATTTAGAAAAACTTAAATCATTGACATTCTTTTCCAACATTGGTTTCCATTCAATGAAAGTCTATAAATAGGTTGGAATCAAACGATGAAGAAAAAAACAAGGACGTTCCAACAAAGTCTAATTTTGAGGTGCACACCAAGTTGTGGACATACCTTCCCAAGGCGACCCAATTGATGTGAATAGTCCATAAAAAATAACCTTAAGACAATCAAGTTAGCAACTAAAATCCAAGTATTGAAATTTGTGGTACCAAATTTCCTTCCAATGATTAAAAGCTAAAACTTGGGGTGATTATGGGCATGAAATCTAATGCCATCACTTAGCCAGTGCACATTTATTGCATAGTCACTAAAGAAGCCCTTAAGCTTGAATAAAAAGGGTAGGACAAGGAGTCCCAATCTAATGTAACTTTCTAATAACCAACCACCATCACCAATATCACATGGAGGTATTGTGCCACAAAACCTTCACCATTTTTTCTCAAATTCTTCACAACTAACTTCAGGGTGAGGATATTCCATTACACAATGTATTGAACTTACATACCACTAAAATTTTGTTCAGCATGTGGAAAGGAACCTAGATTTCCTACAACAATTATTGGTATTCCAAGGTATTTTAATGCACCAAAAACTTCATTTTTGGTAAATAGGGTTGAAGTCTCTAGGTTAATAGGGCACTTGGGTCAAAATGTTCCTTTAACCTAAGCAATGTCATTCAAGAGCTTAGAAGGCCACTTGCAACTTTTTAGTAATTTTATTGAAACAATAAGGAAATTGAAATAGGTTTTTGAAACTACCACTACCAAAAAGGAAGCAGCAAAGTGAACACAAAATTATAGAAAATAGATACATTGAGCTAACAACATTACTTTAGAAAATGACTCCATGTCTTTTTGCCCAAAAATAACTTTTTGATACAAATGAATGTTTGAACATTTTTAAAAAAAATTTGTTATAATAAAATGCTGATAATTGTATAAATACATGACATTTTTTTGTTTAAATGTTTTGAATAAATATGAATTTTTGAAAGTATGTTGATTCCTTATAAATTTAGTCTTTCATCTTTTTAAATGATAACAATTTCAAATCATAACCAAAAATTGATTTTTTTTCATTCTTATGTTTTTTTAATAATAAAAAAAAATTCTAAAAAATCATGTAAATTATATCCCATTTATATGTGGTAAATGATTTTTGAAATTCTAAAATTTTGGATTGATTTTGGAAAGTTCTTAGGAGTTTTAAAATTCCACATATTTGAAGATATGAATTTTTTAAAAATGTGACTGATAGGTCTTTAATTATCTTCTTAATTTTTTCCCATCAAATTAAAAAAATTGTATGAATCTGTTTGATATTCCTTTGCAAAATTGATTCCTTTTACGCAATGGGTGTTCACTTAAAAAAAATTTAGACCAAAATTTAAACTTAAAATTTTATCAAATGGATTTTTGGTTTGAATTCCTTGGTGTATTGCATATGAATGAAAAAGGAACAACTTGCCATGATTACCATGATTTTGAATGATGAAACATAAATATTTCTCCAATTTTTTTAGTTTTTTTGTTGTTCAACACCTTTTTTGGCTTATTTAACTGTGAATAAGCTCAAAGTAGATAAGACACCCTCACCATTCAAGGCCTTTAAACAAAAATGAAGAATTACCAAGGAATAAAATCTTAATTTATTGAGTTTAGAATTCAAGATGAGGATTTGTAAGTTTAGCTCCAACTTACACCTTTTTTGTTAAGTGGTTTCCAAGGTAATACTAATTGTTGAAAATCATTTTTGAAGTGCCAATAATTGGAAAACAACTTGAAAAGTTAATGGAATTGTTTGCCAACATGTCTAAAAGGGAGCTAAAGTTGATAAAGGATAGAACTATGAGGTTAGAAAAGGAAAATCATTCTACATCTGAAAGGGTGAAAAAACAAAAAGAGGATTCAAAGCAATCTACTGAAAAAATTGATGACTTGCAATAAAGTATTTAGGACTTAACAACTAACCATGTTATTAGCCAAGTAGGTTTAAACACCCTTGGGGAGGAGATGAGAACTCCTGCCAAAAACAGTAGAGGTGGCAAACTTATGTTAGCACTGGATGGGAGAGTTTGATGTTCTAAAAAATGAAAATGCCTTTATGAACGCAAAATTGGTGATTTATCAATAGAAGGTGAGGAAGAACAAAGTTGAATAGTTGGAACTCTATAAGGGGCAAATCATCAAAATGATAATTGATGCCTTTACCATTTATTGAAAAAACAATGAATTGTACAAATTTTGGTTGGGGGTTTACCAAAAGATCTTCCCCATCTACATTTTATTTGCTTATGATTACAATACTTCACCCATACAAGCTCAAATTCACACCCCATGAGGATCTAATATTAGCTAACCAGAGGATGAAAAAGACATTAAAACCAATATGGAGGTGGAATCTACTATTGCAAAAGTAGTTATTGAAGGTATTCAAACTACCTTTAACATTGTCAATGTAACAACAAAAATCATCCCAACTTCCATAAAAATTGTGTCACATGCCACCAAATTCAACCATATTGTTAGGAACTTAGGCCTTGGCATCATCAAAATTGCCCTTGATGTTGTAGACCCCACTAGATCTTCTCCCATGGTAGAGTAACTATTGTTGTCAATAAAATAATTGAAATTTTTCTTAGGAACAAAAAATCCCAAAGACATGATTTCAATTAGAAGGGATGATAACATTGTTAAAGGCTAGACTAGACTTTAGGCACTTTTGAATGTTATTTATAATTACCAAAAACCTTTTGTATTGAAAACATCTTTTTATCAAAAATGTTTCTCTACCAAAATTCTTTCTTTACCAAAAGCATAATGTTGAGATGAATGTATATTTTTATAATTGATAAATTAATAACTTAACTTGAGTTTTAAGTTAGGTTTCTAAAAATAGGATAATATTTTTTGTTAGTCTTAAAGAAATTTTAGGGCTTTTTATGTAATTTCAATGGGATCATCATTTATGACCCTTATTTTGCCTCTAATCTATTTAGGACCTTGAGCCTCATGTTCAAGGAGGAATGTGGAGATTCATTATATGTTAGTTTTGATGTGAAATAATATGCAAAAAACACATTCTTGAAATCATGTTTTCCATTGGGACAATATGCAAGTTTGTTTTTGAAGTTGTATTTGTTTTTTTACTGAAGTTGTAATTTATCTTAAAATGGAATCAAGTTCCATGAAGTTGTGTTTATTCTAATTACATTTATAATTTCTAAGTTTGTTTCACATACTTTCATTTATTTTCAAAAAGTATATTTGAACTATTGTTGTGCTTGATTATTTTTCATTCAAAAAATTGGAAGGTGATTACTTCACCTTTGCTCCTATTTTCTTGATACACAAAACCTAAGATATTACCGATTGGCCTTAATAATAGAATAACATTGAATACCCTAACTAGGTTGAATAATTTATTATAAACTAAAGTATAATAGCTTACAATAACCTATAATACAATAATTGAAAATAGTCAAGGGTAAAATAATTTAGGAATAGAATAATTTTAAAACTTATGATATAATAACTTAGGGTAGATTAGATTAAGATAGCTATGGGGGAAGCAAATAATTTCCACATGAACACCCAAAACACCTTGCCAATATGGTCACATATGGGACCAAGTGCCTACAAGAAAAAGGGAAAAAAAGGTGAACCACCTTCCCCCCCCTCCCTCTTAAACAACTTCTCATTGTAAGAAAAATGGCCTTTAGCCTACTTCTCTATGCCCATCATGAGTGGATCAAATGTATAGGATGCTATGGTTACTTAAACTTACATGGTGTTTGAAGTAATAGAATGGGAAAAAATCCAATAGCGATATAGTTAAACATTTGTAAAATCTTATCATTAACAAGCATGCTCGAATTTTGGTTGTAAAAAAATTCCAAATAGACATGACCAAAGTGACATGACAAATAACCTTGGGTATATACTTTGTAATTTTTTATTTGTGACAACCCATGACAATTCACATTTGATAACTACATAAAATGTAATCCAATTTGTTTCATATTATATACCAAAAAAAAAGATTATGAATGTCAATGATCTAACCATGACAATGTTTATTTCTCCACCATTTTGTTAATTGAAAGTTATTAAAATGCTTAGAGAGAACATCCATTCTCCTACAAGAGTTAAGACTTGAAGTGCAAATGCAAGGTTGACAAGCATGTTTTGATCAAAATCTAACAAGGGTTTTACGAGAGGTGGATGAAAATGCCCACAAGTTTGTGCCAAAGCCCACAAGCTAAATGAAGGAGGGTAGTCACAACTTTAAAAATCCTTGAGATGTTCATCCCAATGCAAGTACATAGAAGATGGAAGGAAGAATAATTCCCTCAAAGCAATAGTTATTCTCTATCAAAAGGTGTAGAAGCTTTGAAAAATGATGTGTGTTAGAAAGCTTTGAAAACAATTATGATATAATATGTCAATGATCAAACATCCTAGTCCACATATTGTTTTATTTAGAGTTTAAACCATTTTCATTTTACAATATTATTTCCTTTGAAGATTGTCAACCAATTTCTTGAAGAAAGACAAATTTGTTTGCTTTTCTAGTAATCCTTCGAATTTTTGAACACCAAATGTTGAAATTATTTAATACATATGGTTTTTGTTCATGGTGTAAGGAAAAGCCCATGAAAATACACTAGAATATATCACGTTATTTGTAACTAATCATTATGTAATTGCATGCAACTAGTTGTTTACAACTAGATTGGTTATGCTTGTAATTACAAAACTGATATTATATAAATTTTGGGTCATATGGTTGTATGTGCAACATGCAACTAATAGAGTACAAAATGGACACATGTCATAATAGTAATGGTTTAAGTTAATACATATTTAAGTTAATATACACAATATATTTACATAAGCTAGTATGTGTAATAATATTATATTATTAGTAAAGGTAAACCCATGCAAACTAAGGCTAATCTTAGGCTAAATTCACACAATTAAGGCTAAATTAACCTAAGATAAATTCACATTAATGATGGTTAAACTAATTAAAAAGCTAAATGCTACATGGTTAAACTAATTAAAAGGTTAAATGTTACATGGTTAAACTAACCATGGTGGTTAAATTAACCATGGCTAAAGCTCAATTAATTATGATAAATTATACTAATATACTTATGGCTAGTAGGTTGCACTAACTAACCTACATTAGCTACTAATCTAAGTTAGATATTAACTTAAGTTAAAGAATAATATATTATTGATTATTAACTATTATATGTAACCATATCTATTAAAAGTTTATTAGAAATTATAATTTACTGTTAATAATATTATAATATTGATTACTTATAATATAATTATTATATCTAGTAGGTAAACTAGGTTAGTATGGTGTAAGTACTATGTAATATTTGCATGTAGGTTGTAACTACATAAGTGCAACCAAATTTTTTATCATATATCTTTCACCGTCCATTCCAAATGTGCACATTATATAAGTAGGTCTTTTAGTCTTGTACACAAACCATGTACCAAATGCCATTGAAAGAGGTTCAACCTTAAAAACCAAACCTAAACACAAAATTGAATTATTTAAAACCTAGCTTGTTAGCCTAGCTTTACCTACCTACCTACCTAATTAAATATAAATAGTCAATGGGCTTTAAAAATGTTATGTATCATTATATATAATTAGCCTTCAAAAATGGACATTTAAAATTTTGATTCACTTTATTGGATGACTAAAATATTATTAATTTATAGATAATGATGAATATTGAAGAAAGGTTCAAATGCCATCCATCACCATGGGCAGAGCATGTAGAATAATATAGATGTATAAAATATAAATCCAAATATACTATCCACATACATATTGTCACATGTGCAACTATCGAATATGTGTAATTTATCTTATGTAACTATGGGGTTTACCAATCGCATGTGTCGTATACATAACAATTGCATATGAAAATCAATTACATAAGATAGTTGCAAATGATAATGTTTCTTCTAATGATAAAATTTATTTACTTTTCAAGGAATTTACCTCTTCCACAAAAAGGAGTAGGTTTTTGCATGAAGAGCCTTTTGGTCCATTTGCAGTTTGTATAATCTTATTTAAATCTTCAACTTTCTTCTTGATAATTTGACCCTTTGCATCTTCCATCAACAATCGGATAACCCTTTCAATCTCTTCATGTCCAACATGAATTGATTCATTTAAGTTGTTTTGAATTGGTAATGCTATGTCTAAGACATCAACACATAATCGAGAATTTAACATTTGATCAGCCCCAAGTGGCCATGCAATCATTGGCACTCCCATGGCAATACTCTCCGTGATTGAATTCCATCCGCAATGTGTTAAAAATCCTCCAATAGCTGGGTGTGCAAGGATTTGGAGTTGAGGGGCAAAAGATGTATAAATCAAACTTCTGTTTTTCATTTTCTCCATGAAACCTTTAGGAAAAAATGTTGCAATGTTGGATGCTGATTCCTTTTCACTTGATTGAACCTTCACAACCCAAAGGAAGCGAACCCCACTAGCTTCAAGCCCTAATGCAAATTCATTCATTTGCTGCATTGGGAATGTGGATTGTGTCCCAAAACATATGTATAAAACAGATGCTTTTGGTTGGTTGTTCAACCAAAGCAAACATTCATTGTTGTTTTCTGTAACTTGTGGGAGTCTTTCTTGAGGTCGAATATTTTCATAGACCATAGGCCCAATCGTAAATATTTTGGGTGCATGTCCAATCTGAAAACACAACTTTAAAGAATGTCAATTGAAATGATGCCCAACAAAATACAAACATTGTCTATGCATTTGTTTTAAACATCAAAATTTTAAATGTTCACAACTTTCAAATTGCAACACAACCAAAAATAAAGGGGAAAGGGTAGGGATTCTCATATTCAAATATATATTACTCTTGAAAGCCCCTTTGTAATATGTAAATAATAGAAATATTGCATGACATCTTTGAAAGTATATGATGAAAATGTGTAAAATGTGAATTAAAGAACAAAAACAATATGCCACTTGACATTCAATGAGCTAATAGGATGAAATATTTTTGAAAGGAAAATATGACTTTCAATCAATTGAGTTATTACAAATTGACCAATTCTCAATTTCAAAAAAATGGAGTTAATTACCTGATCTTGTTCTTGCACTTTACAGATCATGTCATGTAACCCATCAAAAATACTGGATTCCAACTCATATGCACTATTCACAAGCACCCCAGTAGCTTCCCGTAAACGTTCGCCTTCATATACACGCTTTTGATTATTATCAAGCACAGATTTGGGCAAATCACATGGTAAAATTGGGGGGAAACCTGGAATCTTCAAGGGCTGGTTATTTGAGAAAATGGAGAGGAAACCTTTTTTATAAAAGTCGGGAAGACTAAATATTAATGATAAATAGTGGGTTGTGGGATAGAAACCATATCTCGGCATGTTGAATTCATTTGCTATATCCTGCACATACCCAAGTTTTTTTTAATATCATTTCACTAATGAAATTTGTGCACAATTATGAATATATTAAAAAATTGAACTAATTGCCTAATTCCTATAAAAAAGGCACAATAGTAATTGGGAAAATCGACGGGTTAGTAAGCCTCTCGTTCATATCTTTCATCGAAAGGTGTAAGGGCATGGATCCAAACACTTAAAAAAAATTGTAGTTTCCAAATAACATTATCAACATGTAAAGGAAATTTGAACAACCATATGTTGCATCGATGTACCTGGATCCAAGGAATACAGAAATCAGAGATGAGGCACACTGGAGGGCCGAAAGGATGAGAATCTTGGGATTCACCATTGGTTACCCCATTCGATTCTATTAATTGTTTCATCATATCTCTTAAAGGATTTTTCAAGTGTTCAATACCTCGTACTACTTGAGCATTATCAGCCTTGACCTCCTCATTTTGTGTGGGCAAACCAATAACTCGAATATGATCATAGGCTTCAAAGTTGTTGTCTTCCATTAGTGCATGTTGTGTTTTGGCAATGTAATGCATTGTTGTGATGACAGTGATGGTAAGTCCATTCCTTGCCAAAATCTTTATGAAAGGAACAAATCGAGCATGGTGACCTCCTAAAGGAAGGGGGAAGGCCACCACATGTGCTCCTTTGGCATGGTTTGATTCCATAGACATCATAATCGTTTTGTAGTTCTTCTTCTTTTAAACCTGAAACAATAATATCACCCAAAAAAAACCATTCAATTAGATATTAATGATTAAACTAACTATCATGTTTGCATACAATGAGGAATTTGTTTGCTTATGTTAACCTTCATAATATCATGTGTGCAAACAATTTGACAAAATAAATGTTTTTCATAAAACCTAAATAAACAATGCAAAAAAACTTTTAATGCCATTTCCCATTAACCCTTTCAATAAATTTGGCAATCATATGAATTTTATATATATATGAATTCATCATCCCCCCATATTCTAAACCATGACCTTGGGTAGTGGCATTAAAAGTTAGTTAAGGAATGCCTTCCTAAGAATTGATCACAATTTTCCTTGAAAAGGTGAAGGAACATATTTTTGTTAGGTGTTTATTTGTGCCTAGCTTTGGTTGGTAAGGTCTTGCATGACAACCTTGTGGAGCTTTAATGTGTTACGTAATGTTTGAAAAAATGTCATTATCCAATGCAAAGCTTCATCAATTTTTTTCATTTTTTTTCCATGATATTCAAATATTCGTTGGGTATCATGGGGGAAAAAAGGAAAAAAGACAAGACATTTTAAAAAAATAGAATTTGAAATGTCTTGCCTTTTGCAAAGGCACTGCTACATTCTATGAGATGCCTTCCAAATACATTAAAACAATTCCAACAAGTAATTTCCAACTCCCATAATATTCAAGAACATATTTATTTGAAGGAACTTAAGTGTAAATTGGAGAAAAAAGTTAAACTTGCAAAAAGAAAAAGGTTTTTGCAATCTTCCAACACTAGGTGAAAATTCATGAATCACATCAACTCAATGTGTGAGATGGAAACTTCACATACCATTGTCTCAAAATGATGCATTCAAAGAATTGATCAATCAATTGAAAAAGACCTACACTTGAAAATGAGAATTTCAAGAGTTACAACTACCTCAAGCAACATGCACAATCCACTAAATGTTGAATCACAAAGCTACATGCATTAGACAATTTCTAGTGCTTTAAAAATCAGTAAATGGTAGGAAAAATGTAACGAATAAATTGAATTAAATAAAGTGTATTAACACTTAGAATATAAACCGAAGCATGATTTCCTTAAGTCTACACATTTTTCCATTGTGATCTAGGCATGGCATCATTTTGGATTGGTACAAGGATGGTTTTTTTATATCAATTGTAACTTAAGATAGTCAGTATGTGATTGACATGAGATTGCTATTTAGATTCTTGAGTTGTGGCGTACTCTATTACATGTAGAACAAACCAACTTATAGTTTACACCATACATTTGGGGCCTTTAGGACTTCTATATTGATGTTTTTGGACAGAATTCAAGGTCAATATATTAAAGAAAAGATTGACTAACCTTTCAAACCAAGAAGCTAGGAACGTTGGAAGACTAGATTACATACATACATATCATAGAAAACCCAACTATGCAAAAGAACAACATTTGGTTTCATTAACTAATCCTTCAAATAGCACTATCCCTCATGATCATGACCCAACAAATCAAACATCAAACTACATAAATATTTTCTCTTTCGTTTCCAAGGTGATGAAACTACTAGGATTTCTAACAACCTGCAAACAGAACCCCAAAAAACCAAGATCCTACTTAACCCCCAACACCCGGTGGTTGAATACCAACCTTGCTATACTTCAACTGGAGGGTAGCGGGTAGCTTGCAGATTGCTTATTCAAAGTCACACACAAACATACTTTGTCTCTGTCGCTCCAAGAGTCTCTCACAAGGCGATAGGCAAGGAGCACTTCCTAGCTTGATATCTGGAACAAAAAAAAGGCATGGTTAGAGAAGATAACAGGCATAGCATGCATGCAAACAATGTAAGAAATAGGTCTCTCTCTTGCATTAGCTCATCGTCAAGCAATCCAATAATGTGCATAGTGATAACTTACTCAATCATTGCAGTTTGCTTACATAAAGACACGCACTGCCCTGGTGGACGGTTCAGAGGTGGCAAACAGAGGCCCACTTCATGGGATTTTGTGGGTACTTTCAAACGCGCTTCTCGAATCTTTCCCACAATGACTTTTTCAATGTGTTAGTGTCAGGATGCGTCCTCATTTTTCAACGAGTTGGTGAGGGTTGAGGGAACTTTGCGTACTAAATAATGGCTCGCTACTGTCCTGGTCCGGTCTACAGCTGGCAAAACGAGTATCTTGTGGTTGCAGCTACCCACTTATTACTGACAGGGACAAATACAACTCACTATCAACAGGCCTTTGAGAAACCCATACTGAAGTCATGGCTGTTGCTGGGCCCCTCTCTGTGTTGGTGATCATTGCCTACTAAATAATGGCTCGCTACTGTCCTGGTCCGGTCTAAAGCTGCCAAACGAGTATGTTGCGGTTGCGGCTACCCACTTATTACTGACAGGGACAAATAAAAACTCCCTATCAAAAGGCCTTGGAGAAATCCATACTGAGGTCATGGCTGTTGCTGGGCCCCCTCTGTGTTGGTCACCATCTTGCTTTTTCCTGCACCAAACCCTAATTTGTGACTTTTTCCCACAACGGCCACGTTCAGCTGCTTCTTTTTCCAGAGGCTTTGTCTCCAAGGCCGCCGTCACATAATTGTTGCATTGCAAACACGCTTTCATATGTCACAATAGCCTATGGAACTGTCACGCCTGTGATGTAAATAGGTAGAATAGGTAGCCACACTCTTATGTCTAGGGTAAAGCCCTAGGGTGGGGGCATCCTCAAAATAAGGGGCCTAGGACGAGGCAATAGCTGAGTCAAGCCCCCACATTTTGGGAATGCCCCTAACCCATGGGCTTTACCGATCCTAAAGTATGAGAAATTTTATCATGAACCAAACCTATGTAGATCACAAAATTTATGATGAACCAAGCCTATGATGCTCAAAGTTGTCCTCTTGGAACCTATATATATAGGCCAAAGGACTGGCTCTTATATTTCTATCTTGGGAGTGAACACTCTTTTTTTGGGTGAGTCTCCAAAGTTTCAGATGTTTTGTGTGTTGGGCCAATCAAAGAGGCATTGCACCCAAAAAAATCTGAAGTTGTGAGGCACCCACAACTCATTAATATGAATGACAATATGTGCCCATACTCTTGTATAAATGCTATGCTTGCTCATATCTTGGACAAGTGTTTCTTGAAAGATCATATCCACACCGTTTGTAGATTATCAAGGTTGCCTTTTATGTGGCTACAATTTGGCATAATATATTTATTTTAAAAATCAATACCTAAAATTCTGATGGTTGCATGTGCAACTTTTCTTTTGGGATGATTTCCATATTCAAAAAAATTGATGGATACAAGTTTATAATATTAAGATATGTACAACTTGGCACATAAATATTTTCTCATTTCATCACATTGGAGAAAAAAATTAATTGTTAAACAATACTATCTTCAACAATACTTGCTTCTCATGCTTCACATTTGAAGTCCTCATTTGTTGACTCTATCTCACAAAGGCATCGTGGGAACTCATTTTGAATGGGTATAATAGGCAGGAAATCAAGCTAGGGTTGAATGGATAAGGCAAGTGTCAATTAAATTGTTACACCTTTTGAACTTGTATTACTTCAAATTATCTAGATATATTCTAATTGTCACATCTTTAAAAAATGTTAGTATTGTTTTCCCTTTCAATTATTTTTTCACTTTCCCACATAAGCATTGTGAGAACTCATTTTGCACATATAGGGGTTGATGGAATCAAGTTAAGGGTTGAATGGATAAAGCAAATGTCAATTAAATTGCTATAACTCTTGATAATGGTATTTTAGATTGTCCCATTATGTTTAAATTTTACACTATCACTATTACTTGACAATACTTATCATCATGTAATTAATTTTAACGCAAAATTTTTGCCCCTTGTTGCACTTTTATGCTTTGCTACTCCTTTGTCCAAATTAGTATTTCCTCTCGTCCTTTTTTTTGCAATGTGTTGGAGATTTGGAATTCAACGTTGAATTTGGGAGTAAGCTTGGAAGCATCAAGCTCCAAGTTAGTAGTAAGTTTTTAAAGTTCTTCCCTTGTTTTTTCGAATTTTCTTTTGGTTTTCCTTCTTTGATTTATGTTTAGATTTTTATTTTATTTTATTTTATTATTTTATTTGGTTTTGGTTTTGGTTTTTTTTTTTTTTTTTTGTTTTTTTTTTTTTTTTTGCCATGGTTATAAGTGAGTTTTTTAATGATTGTTTGTAAATGCTTCTAGATGTTTATAAATGTTTTGATGATTTTTAAACCAACAACTAAATTTTTAAAACCTTATAACACTTAAACCATTTTAAAATTCACAAAATCTTTTGTTTCATCTTTCCCATTATACCAGATTTCAAAAGCCTTGTAAAATGGAATCTTCAACAACTAATGAAATAATAATTGAAAATGAATATTGCGATATTTTCCCCAATCAAGTTTTTATGGAAGAGGTATTTTTTATTAAAACTATGGAAGAAAATAGAAGTCTGTAGACAAAATTTAATGCCATTCATAATGAATTTTAAAACAAATTTACAAAAATTACATGTGTAAAGAGAAAAATGGAAAGGGCATGATATGAATGCATTCTATTGGTCATTTTACATTATAAAGGATAATAACATTATTGATGGAAACATACTTCAGATTATGAGGTGTATGATTTGTCATGTAAATTTTGTCCTTTTAAATCCAAGAATAAAAGAAAGGAGAGGAATTATAACATATTCCAAAAAAAGGGCATAATAACTTTGAAAAAACATGTGAATGTAGAAAAAGTTATACCAGTAAAAAGATTTTCAAGAAAGAAGTGAACTTTCCATTAAAAGATGTATTACAAAATTTTGACTTGTGGATGTCAAAGGGAGAACATGATGTTTTTGCATTGGTGATTAGCTTTTTGAATGAAGAGTGGCAAATTCAACATATTAATATGATTGTTTGAAACAAATAAAACTACAAGGTGCATATGGTAAGAAATTTAATTAAATTATTGGATCAATATGATTTAAGGAAGAAAATTATTGCATATGTTAAGGGTGAAGGTGCAAATTTAAATGCCATGATAATAGTTCTAAAATCCATGGTGAATTGTGAAGTTATTGGTATGGGGGAGAATTTTCAAGGCATTTGTTTTGGTCACACATATTCTAAAGCATGTCAATATGGGATAGCAGAAGAAATTTTTTGTAAAAAATTGAAACATATTTTTATTAAATCTGCCCATTTTGATTTACAAAAGTGCATAACTTGGTCAAAGAAATGTAAAAAAATGAAGATAGTTATGGAATAAAGCTTGCATTGATTCTAGAATTTGTCCAAGAAAGCTAAACACCCCTATCAAAAAAATGTATTTTTAAAGTTATTTTTGTTTAAGTTATAGTTAAAGATTTGGTTTGTAAGTTTGCAATATATTTTTATTCCAAAATACTAATAGTTTGTTAAGTGTTGTGCAAATTTGCAAGCAAAGTAATCTTGTTTTAGGAAGCCTTATTATTTCAAAAGGCCATTGTATTATATTACAATTCACAAATTGCTATTCGTGTTTTTGGCTGAGTTCCTCCATTATTACTTGACATATTTGTCAAACAATTATTGATTATTTATTTCTAGTTGTTATTGCTTGCGTTTTAAACCAATCCAAAGATCATTGGTTACTTAGTGATGCCCTAAATAATGCCATCACAATGAGTTCCAAGTTAAAAGAAGATGTTGGAATTGTATAGAACTTAAACTAGTTTATGGTGTGCTTGATTCTTTCCTTTCATTTCTAAGAAAATGTGAAGAAAGAAAAGCCCATAACATGCTTTCATTGATGTTAGATCCATGATTTAAAAGTCTTCATTTGGTATTTTAATTTGTTGGTTGTGAGTAAGGCATTTTTATTATAGAAGAGGTTGATTGGAAGTCTTTGCAACCTGTGCTTTTGAAGTGTTATCATCACTTACATCTTGTGGTAGATTGTGATGTTCAATTCATAGAGAATAAATCTTATGAAGATTGTTGCTTGGATATTTTTGAAATGAATTCCAACACAAGTGAACCAATGATAGAATTGGTTAATAAAGAGCTCCTAAATTTTAAGAGATTTTAGGTGGATTATAAGGAGATCAAAATGCCCTATGCAATGGTGGTAGAAACATGAGTCTATGTTTTCCATTGTTGGGTTTTTTGTTTGACAAATATTAGGAATTATTGGGTCACAAATACAAACAAAAGATTTTTTTTCTTTAGTTGGCATATTCACCAACCTTAGAAGATGTCATTTATAATAAAAAAAACTTGGAGAAATAAATTTTTGTTAACACAAATTTGCCTAATGATGCTAGAGCTGATTTTAAGTCTCCTAGTGATTTAATAGAGTTTATTGAGATGGATGAACAATTAGAAGAAGAGTTACAAGAGTTTGAAGGTGAATTTGAAAAAGATGAAATTTAAAATATATTAATTTTTTTTTCATTTGTTTCAGGTTTTGCAAGTAATTATTTTTTAAAAACTTAATTTTCACATTAAATTAAATAATTAGAAATATTAGATTTTTAAAATTTTGAAAACCGGCTTGTGAGGATAGTGGTTGAATATTGGGCTAGTAGTTTTTATGAGAACCTGCAAGACTGAAAATTGGTCAAATGTTTTTATTATAAGGAGAACCTTAAATTGGTTTTTAAAATGGTTGTGATAACTATAACCAATGGTTTTTTCACAAAAAAGTGAGAACCGCCCAACATTGGTTCAAACATGTGCAATACCCTAAAGATAACTTGAAAAAAACATATATAAATTAACTAATCATCACATTGATCTCATAAAGATAATGCACAACTATTGGATGATTTTTTTGAAATGTAATACTCCTAGGGAAAAGGGAAAATATGATATTGTACCTTATTTCTTTATACAATACCCTCATTGGAATAATACATAAGCATTTTCCTTTAATACAATACCCTTAATATTGTGAAATTATTTTTATCTCATATAATTCAAAAACTCATTACCTTAAGGCCCTATTAGAAATAACTTATCCACTTGAATTCATTTGTGAATTACCTTCATAAAGGTAATGCAAAAGCATTCAATTATTATGTTCTTGTGAAATACCCTCACCCATAAATTAATTTATTTGTTCTTCTCTAATTCAACAATATAATACCTTAAAAAATGTATTGAAAATAACTTTTCCATCACAATTCACTTATGCATTACCCTCATGAAGATCATGTAAATGCACTATATTACTTTAGATATTACTTGTTGTGCAACATCATCATCTAGAGGTTAATTTATTTCATCTCATTTCATTCAACAATTCATTATCCTCATCAAAATATTATCAGTGCACTGAATCACTTTATCGCTTTGCAATACCTGTAGGGCTAGTTACATCTTTTTCATCTCATCTACTTCATTATTGCATTACCTTCGTGTGTTACTTTAAATAACATATCCAACTTAATTCCCTTTTGCAATATCTGCATTAGGGTAATGCAAATGGACTGGATTGGTTTTGTTATTATATAATGCCCTTTGGTGCAGTTGAAACTATTTCATTTGTTCTAATTAAACAATGCAATATTCTAAGGACATATTGGAAATAACTTATGCAACCCAATTCATAGGTGCAGTACCTCAGCATGGTACTGCTGGATTATTTTGTTGCTAGGCAATACCTTTAGTTGCAGTTCGATCTATTATCATTTCGTCTAGTTCATCAATGCAATACCCTACTGATATCAATGAAAATATCTTATCCATCACTTTGAAACATGATGCAGCGGATCGCTTTACAGGTGTGTACAGAATGGACAAATTTTTCCCTTAGTAATTTGGATGTCCCTTGTCTTGGGCAAAATATTTGCTATGCAGCTTACTCAATGGAAGAGTTCTTGCAATGTGTAAGGACTTTCTCTGAATTTTTTTCTGATTCAGAAAGAAAAAGATGAATGAAAAAACTGCCCATTCATTACCCCGGGTAATGGCAGCCCTTGAGGCTCTTCCATGTTTTGATGTCCCACCGTTGGACATCAAAACATGGAAGAGTCTTTAGGGCTGCCATTTTCCCATACATAAAATCCTACACAAGGTGGTTGCTCAGAAAGGGCTTCCCAGGCCAGATGTTCAAGCCTTTTTGCAGCAAACGCCCACCCCAACATTAGTTCCTACACATCAAATTCATGGCGAGCAATTTAAACGAAGTTTGAAAGCTTCCAGAACTGGTAACATGCCATGGCAGCCACCCTGCTCACTATTTTAGTTACACAGACATTTTCTAGAACAGGAGTGTCCTTGCATAACTTGTCAGCAAATTATTGTGCTTGTATAAGAAGGCTAGACTTCTGCTGCAAGTGGGATGGTAGGAGGAGTCTTGGGACCAGTCATGGTGTGTGAAATGTTTGATTGTGGCAACTGGGTCGTGGCAACAGGCAAAGAGTACCCAAGCCCCTCCTAAGGTTATGCCCGAGCATTTCTCACAGATCTGCCCCTTTAGTGCCAAGGTTGTCCCTCTTCTTCTCCACAGCAAAGCTTAGCTTGGTATGAGGAGATGTCTATCTGATAAAGAATGTACATGAAATGGAGGAATATCTGCTTTTTCACATTGTTGTGAGAACGTCAAAAGACTTCTCAAGAAATGATTTGTGAGATGCTGGTAACGAGGCTTTGAAATTTGCTTTCAGATGATGCTAGTTATGCCTAGAATGAAAGAGGGCAGGAGCTGCAAGCTAAAGAGGCTCTTCTTTATGAGATCCACAGTTGTCTTCTCTCTCTCTGCCTTGTACTCCTAAGAGTGACTATTTGACATTTCAAAGATTCATAATTGAAGTACTTTCATCTGAATAACCAGACTCAATTATCTGCCAAAGCATTACCTCCAATCATCCTTTGGTACAGTTAAAATTTTGCACAACTTATGCACTGCTAGAAAATCCAGGAGACACTGAGTTTACCTTCAGACCTACTAAGAGAATTCTGTGAACATCAATTAATGGGAACTCTATTTGAAAGCTCTGGGATTTTCAATCCTCCTCATCATCTGGATTCATTACAACAATCTCAAAGCACTCCAAGTCTTCTCCATTGTCATCCTGTTTCTCAGCTGGTGGTTTCAGAAAGAGTCCTCCCAAATGGAACTGCAGATCAAGTGAGGATCTTCACTCCATGTGATAGGTGTAGCACCCACTGCATCAGGCTGAATCTGACCATACAGGGCGTGAATAGCCCTGTATGGAGGGGCCTCACCTTGTTGTCTTGCACTGCAAACCCGCCTACACTTTTGCTATTTGGAGCCAATTCAACATTTCCCCCACAGGTGGTCCTCTGGCAGACACCAAAACGTTAGTATTGGCTCCTGGACTTCCATATCTTGAATGATCAGAGGTGAGGCTCCACTTCTCTGCATAAAGGATTTCATAAATCACCCCAGATCTCTAATCTCACACTGCAAATCACATGCAACTCCATTCAATTCAGTGACTCACATCCAATGGCCTCCGCAAAAATCACTGGTAAAAGCACTGGTCTGTAGTCTGTACCTACACATGTCGCAACCTAACTTGATCAGACCTGCCAAAAAAATGGAGCGTTTCTTGTTTCTTTCCATATGTGAAGGCTCTTTTGGTAGCTAGACCACCTCTTATTCGGAACATCAAAATATTAACACCAAACACAAAATTTTAGAGGAAATTCTGTGTAGGTGCTCTGCTCTAATAACTCCTCCAAATGACAGCATGCGATTAGGTGTTGTTATCTCATGATCTGGGAAAGTCAGGGAGCTTGCCTCTTCTTGTTGTCAATATGGTTCCAGACTCCATCTCGTTGATCGGACAACTTGTGCTTCTTCAGCTTGTCAATGTCTGGCTTCCACTGTTCATCACAGATAATTGCCATGAGCTCCGTCCTGTTCACATAAGCGAGTTGCACACCTTCTAAGATTGCATTCCAAGTCTCTGTCGCCATGAAGGTCAAGAGTTGCCGACTCAAAGAAACGGAGGCTGGCATTTAACGACTTCCTGGACTTGACTCTGTGCTTGACATCCACTTGATCTCGGTCCCATAGGAATAGGTCTTCCTCATCTTCAGCACCTTCTGCAATCACCAACCAACACCGGAGAATTAGCAGCCGTCCTGGGTATTGTCACATGTGAGAGACTTTTTAACAATGTTTGCCTATACGAGACTATAGCTGCGAATTGTAATATCCACGAACGAGGATCATCACATGAATCCTTACTGCCTGTTGATTGGAAACTTGCTCACCCCTCACGAAGACGATTCGCAGTGTTCTCGGAGGATTCACTGGAGCCCAATGTTCACTGCGAATCGTCTTCGTGAGGGGGGAGCCAACATTCTGAACGATGGGATTCGACCCCTTCCTGCCTGTCTCAATCAAAACATCCAGCAGCTTAGCAATAGTTTTAGCCTTCAGAGGGCTCACGGCGACAGTCGAGTGCTGTCCGTAAAGGAAATGTTGCCAGGAATCGGCCATTCCGCGACCACCTCCCTGCTAGGGAACTGGTGCTCAGCTAGATCGGAGAGTTCTGACTCGGGCGAAGAGCATTGATTAAAATGTGGAAGTCTGGAAGACAACTTGCACAGAGCTAGCTCAAAATCTGAGGATTGGTAAGGATGTATCTTAATCTTTGCGTGCAACTATGCTTCAAATGCTCAAGGTTAATAATCGCAAAATTCATGAGTGGGCTCCTTTTATTGTTTATGGTTTGCCTACAGTACAACTCCCCAAAGAATTGCAAGTGGAAATTCTTCATGACTTTGCAGAGACCCTAAATATGCACTAAAACTGTATTAAGGTGGGCCCAAATTGACATCTTTCCTACCTTTTGTTTGCATGTAGCTATTGTCTACAAGAGCTAGACAACACTTGAATGTCTTGCAAGTCACAAGTCAGAGATGTCTAAATTACCTGTTTATGCCAATCTATGCACTATGATCATGCCTACAAATATTGTGTGTAGGCAAATTCTGCTGGAAGAGGGAAGTTGTCAAGATATTAGTTATTGCTTGAAATTGGATTTCATGGAGTTCCTTTTTTGAAAACAAGTTGGTAATCAGTTTATGTGTTGATGGCTAGATTCAACGATGTGAGAATGAAAACCCCCAAACCTAGATGTCTCCTGTTTCAAGCACCACTTTAAACTTTTACAGCCTGGAATAACAATCCCTTCTGAGTTTAAAGCCTCCCTACCTTAGTGCATATGAGACTAGTTTAGCATACCTTTTGTCTTCTAGATGGGCCGCTTTGTTTAATCAGAGATGAGTTTAATTGTTCCATTGGAAAGAAATCAGTACTGGTAAGTGCTTATGCATGAATGAGTTCTTGTTCCATGTCAGATATTAAAGTGGGAAGGAAGAAAGTGAGGTTGTATCTGAGAACTTTGTGATTTCAGCTTCTGCAGTATCTGCTGTTACCTCTTCAGAGCTCTAGCTTCTGACTCTGACCCTGAATCTGTGCCAAGTGCTGCAGGAAGATTGGCCATGCTGGCATTCTTGGGCTTTTGGGCAGTGGAACTTGACAGGAAATGGACTTGTGGAGAATTTGCTGCACACTTGCTGTGCCATGGCATCATGGCATAATACAGAGTCAATCTGAAACAGATGTAGTAGCATTATCTAACAGATTTACCACATGTGGCTGTACCATGAAATTCTTGTGATGAAACCATCACTTTGATTCACTGCTTTTGTGGTAGGTCTCTTCAACTTGGCTTGAAGAGTTCTTCTTTATGCGGTGTGATTAAGACCTTGCCAACATCTGTAGGTTTTAGTGACCAACCTCATCATTTGATTTTCTTCAGAGCTGTTTCCCTAATGTAGACTGCTTGCCAAGACATCATCTGGTCCAATGCCATAAAGGTTTTCAGAATTGAGCACCAACTGCGCATCTGTTGGAAGGAAGCTAGCATATCAAATTGAGTATGCAGTTACCAGTAATGGTAACTTCCCATTGCTGCAAAAAGCTTCATGACTTCTTAGAAGGCACCCACTAATAGTTTACATTTTTGCCTTACAATGCTCTTTTGTTCATGAATAGTTCATTCATGATCTGTGCTACTTATATGCAATTTGAAACCTGCACCCCACTCTGATATTGATAACTTACTTGGTAGGGATATCATGCTTATCCGATTTTTTTGCTCATGTTCAGACCGGCTGTGCTAGTAGCAAGTCGCAATATGCTTCCTTTACAGTTATTCTTTCAGGGCAAAGATACACAAACAAGCTTTGTCAAACAAAATGCAAGGTCTTGAGGTATTTAACTCTGGGCAAACTTGCACTAAAAAAGGATATTTCTCACCAAATCCAAAAAGATTCATGAAAAAAATACAAGGCATAAAGGTATTTAGCTATGGTCAAGCTCATGCAACAAAGAAGCACACTAAGAAGACCTGTGACCAGGTTGCACAAGACAACCACAACAACTACTCATGTGAAGAACATCAAAGACCAAAGACTCTTCATTGGCAATTCATGCACAACATCTCTCACTCCTCATGGCCTCCCAAGGGAATCCCAATGTTGCAACAACCCACCTTCTTCAAAAAGACTTGCCAAGAATTACACACAATCAACGAGGCTCCATATTGCAAAATCTTGCAATCTGCCTCTTTGTAATATTTATGAAACTCCAAATAAATTGCTCATACTAATGGGAAGACAGTTTGAAGGATTGCCATGACTGCAAACAGGTTAAAACAACTTGTGGAACAAACAGAGAACATGAGGCACCCTATGGCACCGAAGAAATATGTGTTTGCCTGAAGCATTTTCTCAGTCTCAGGCACCATTGAACCAGAGCATCATTGTTTAGCAGAATGCACCATGTACATATATTAGACTCCAACTTGGAAAATAGATAGCCTGTCAAAACCAAAACCAGTCTATGTTCCAACAGATGATTGAAAACCAGCACACAATGTTTCAACATTGCATTTAACAATTGTAAGCACAAATCCATCTAATGCACTACTAAGTCTCTACTACACTTATCAAATCCACAGCAAGTAGGACATTACTACAAGGCATTGCCTGAGTTTGTACGCCCCATTCTTGCTGGTATTGTAAGCATATTCCATTAACCTGGGTGCCTTTGAAAATAACCTGGGTGCAGTGCAACAAAAGATTTAACTCTGTCACTGAAAGAGCTACCTGTCACAAACAATGATCTGTTCTACACCTGTCCCTCCTTGCATCACTGGGCCACTAGAGCAAAATTTCAGCAGTCATAATAGACTCTACTATCAAAATCAGGGGCATCTTCTTCTAGTCCCTTCAGTTTACAGGATCACAGGGGCTGTCATACCTGTCAAATCACCAGATTCAATGCATGCCATTCGGCAATACATATTGTCAGTGGAAGACGAAGTGACTGGGATGAGCCCCACTCACAACACAACTCACAACTGGTCACTTGTTCACCAATGTGTTGTGGGTTCTTACCACTCCAGCAAATACTCTCCTCAATTTACATTGGAGATTATCTTAGCAGCTAGCTAATTGAGCCAAGCACATATATGGTTGGCTCTAACTCTGTACAAGGTCCTCCACATGGTCTGAATTTGTCAAATATTTTCACAAACTTCTTCATATACTTGTGCTCCCTGGCTGTAAAACTTCCATGAAGACAAAAGCGAACAATTTGGACTGCCACATGATACAGGTTTTGCATCTACTGGCAATTGGCTCTGGGAGGAAACTCCAAGGATGATTCTCTTCTGTGAGGGATAAAGAATATATTCATATGTATGCATTTGTATGAGGGCCCACTCAGAAAGACAATAGATTCAGCTTTATTGATTCTTGTGAGCTATTTGCACAGCAGAGTCACTGAGACAGATATTCCAAGCTGATGGTTTTTTCTTCTTCACCTGTTTGAAATCTTTGTCCCCAGACTTAGTGCCCATAAGATGTGAGAAGAGCCATTTCAATGGGGAACCTCCTAACCCTGTTGAGAGTGGTGCCTTGGAAGCATCTTCTGCACGCAAGCTCCTCAATGGGGTGTGTGCTTTTGCTTTTCCAGTCTTCATTAGTGCTGTCAGTCTTGAACATGCTTGAGTAGGCCATAGCATCTGATAGGATATTCTCCACAGGTGCTGATGCAGGTAGAATCTCATCATCAAAAGAGGTTGCTGCTGCTGGCAATGATGATTGAAGAGCATTCATTGCTGCCTCCTCCAACCAAGCCAGGGTCTCTCTGCCTCCACCAGGCAACTCTGTTTGCTCCTCCTGCAAATGGTCTTGATGGGAACTTGAGAGTGGGTGCTGCTCAAGTACAGAGAGCAAGGGAGGGGCTGGTTCTTGACAATTTGCAGTTTCAGGGGTAGATGCTTCTTCCAGTGCTGACACCATTATTTTGGACTGCCCATTTGTCAGCATTAACCAAGGTTTCTCTGGTGAGGCCAGGTCTTTCCACCTAATTGAACTCCAGTCTTGATAAGCTGTTTGCATCTGCACAACCTCTGAGCTAGAATCTCTGCGCATTTCAGTTTGATCTGGAGCTTGAACTTCATCATTGGTAGAACCAGTTGATAAAGCCTGTGAAACCTCAAAGCTGTTATCCTTCTGTTGCCTGGAAAGTGACAAAGGAAGTGCGTTATTGCTTGTATCAGCTCTTTCAGATCCATCACTATTATCATGGCTGTCCTGTTTGTGTGATTTTCCACCATCTAAAACAGTGAATTCTGTGACTATTTCAGCCTGTACACCATGACAGCTGATGTCATCCTGGCTTGGATTGTTGAAATCAACACTCTCTGCATCAGTTTCTGCACACCCAGATCAAACTTCAGCAGGCTATAGTTTTTACCAACAACAGTTCTAGATAGACCATGCAAAAAATCCACCTGTCCTTTAGCTTTTATTGCCCATTAGATGTAACTGTCTGATCTACACAAAGGTGAGAGATTAGGAGAACATTTACAGCTGAATACTACATGTTAGAACCTTCTCTACTTGGAGATGCACATTCAGTGTGGAATGTTCTAGAGAGACCACACAAAAAATACACCTTGCTTTTATTGCCCTTTAGATGTCAATGTCTGATCTACAAATGAAGGTGAAGGAGATTAGGTGAACATTTACAGCTGAACACTACATGTTAGAGCCTTTTCTACACAGAGATGCACATTCAGTGTGGAGATTCTGAATCTTTAAATATTGCACCACATCTTTCATATCTCCCAATGTGCAGTGAAACAGACATCACACATATCATCACATTTACTCTTCTTTCCCCTGGAACCTGGGAAATAAACAGAAAGATTACAAAGTAGCTGGCCTATGAATGCACTGCAGATAGTGTACCTCCAACAGATCATCCTGCCATTACTCCCATCAAAGCTCCTATCTGCCTCAGCACTTCTTTTTTCATCCTCATTGCCTCCAATTGCACGAACAGGTGATGGACCCACTATTGAATTTGTATTTTTGGTCTGTGGTGAGCTGCAATTTCATCTACTTGGTTGAAGCTTTTTTAGGCACAATATGGCATCTTACTGGTGAATTTGAAGTTCCTCATTTCAGTTTTTTCTTCTATTCTTCATGGTGATGGCAGTGTGCCATCAATTCACCCTTGAGTCACTTTTGTGGGGGTGCTAAATGCATGTGCCAGCGTATTGGCACTTGAAGAAGGTCGGCGTGCTCATGAGCAGATCATTCGAAGCAGTTGTGAATCAGATGTTTTTGTGGGGAGTAGCCTGGTGGATATTTATGCAAAATGTGGGAGCACAGAAGATGCTGAGAGAGTGTTCCACAAGATGCCATCAACAACTGTGGTATTGTGGAATATGATGATATCAGGACTCAGATGTCTTTTTGGGTAGTAGCCTGGTTGACATGTATGCAAAATGTGGGAACATGCAGGATGCATGCAGAGTGTTCAATAGGATGCCTTTGTGTGATGTGGTCACTTGGAATGTAATGATATCAGGACATGTGAAATGTGGGCCAGGGCAGAAGGCACTGGGACTTATTCAACAAATCCAACAGGAAGGGGTGGAGGCAGACCTTGTCACTTTAGTAGGGGTGTTGAATGCATGTGCAAGTGTAGTTGCACTTGAAAAGATGTGTGTACACACCGAGCAGATCATTGAAAGTGGTTGGGACTCAGATGTCTTTATTGGGAATTGTTCAGTAGATATGTATGCAAAGTGTGGGAACATGGAGGATGTTTATAGAGTGTTCAATAAGATACCTTTGCATGATGTGGTCCCTTGGAATGCAATGTTATTTGGACATGTGAAATGTGGGCAAGGGGAGAAGGCACTGGAACTATTTCAACAAATGCAACAGGAAGAGGTGCAGCTAGACCCTGTCACTTTTGTGGGGGTGCTTAATCCTTGTGCAAGTGTAGTTGCACTTGAAGAGGGCAGGTGTGCTCATGAGCAGATCATTCAAAGTGGTTGTGATTCAGATATTTTTATGGGGAGTAGCCTGGTTGACATGTATGCAAAATGTGGGACCAGTGAGGATGCTTGAAGTGTGTTCCAAGATGCTCTCATGAAATGTTGTATCTTGGAATGCTTTGGTTGCAGGATTTGCCATGCATGGGCATGGCAATGAAGCTCTTGAACATTTTGAGCAGATGTGCCAAGAAGGTGTAGAGCCTGATCACTTTTGTTTCTCTTCTATCAGCCTGTAGCCACACAGGTCCGGTTGATGAAGGCATGCGCTGTTATGGTTCCATGAGTGAAATTCACATGATTTCTGCAAAATTGGAGCACTATGACAGCATGGTTGACCTTTTTGGGCATGCTGGCCATTTACAGGAGGCAGAAAAAGTGATCAAGGAAATGCCTATAAACCAAATGCAGTTGTGTGGAGAGCTTTGCTTGGTGCTTGCAGAATTCATGGTAATGTGGAGATGGGAGAACAAGCTGCTCAACAAGTCCTTGAGTTAGATTGTGAAAATGCTGTGGCTATGTGCTGCTATCAAACATATATGCTGTTGCTGGCCACCAGGATCGTAATAAGAATGTTCAACAGCAGAGAAAGGAAAGAGGTGAAGGAACAGTGTGGTCATACCTGGATTGAAGTGAATAATGAGGTGCATACTTTTGTAGTAAACGACAAAAAGCACCCTCAGATTGTTGAAATTCAGGCAGAACTGAAGCTAGTGTCAAGGCTGATGCATGATGCAGGGTATGTGCCAGATACAAAACTTGTGTTGCATGATGTGGATGAAGAAGAAAAGGTCTTTCATTTGTGCCACCATAGCAAAAAATGGGCTATTGCATTTGGTCTCATCAGCACACCTCCTGGTATACCCCTCTGCATAATTAAGAATCTGCAGGTTTGTAATGACTGCCACACTTCCACAAAGTTCATATCAAAAATAGTTGGAAGAGCAATGATAGTGAGGGATGCTAATCACTTTCATCACTTTGAAGATGGTGTTTGTTCTTGCAAGGATTATTGGTGATGCCAGCAATTTGTCTTTTCAATTGCTAACTAAGTTAGTTTTGGTATGTATAGTTGTAGGACATGTCCATGTCTTGAAGGTGCAAAGTTAAAGTGAAAATTGTTAAAAAGTTAGATTAGATCATGTGGGATGAAATGATCACAATGATATTGCATATGCCATAGTCAAATCTTATTAGATTTCTTTAAGGGGATGGGGGTTTGCAGCACTCACAGCCAATTATGATCATCTACATTGTGAGGCAGCAGTGCATACATGGGGCTGAGAAAGAGGCAAACAGAGTTGGACAGAGAGTTGCAGCTAAAGTTGGATGGTGGATCATGGATTCTTGAATTCCTCTTTTCCTTGCACATATGAAGAAAAGTGGTAGTGTGTCTCCATAAGTGGTATGTCTGATTAATTACACCTGGGTCAGTTTGGTGCCATAGCTGGAGAGCAGATAAATTATGGTAGGGTTTCAAATTTTGAAAAGGGAAACTTCAAAGGTCTTGTTCAGTTGGTTGGGGCCATTGAGCTCTGTCTCTGATCATTTTTCCTCACAGGACCTGTTCTGCAGGGGTTTTAGGTGTTGCAAATTTGGTGGCTGTTGCCATCACAAACATGGATCTTATCCATTCATCAAGATCTGGATTTCCTTTGCTGACTTTCTCAAAAGAATGTTTCTAGTAGAGGAGCACTGTCCATAGTCTGGCTGTCCAATACTGTCTGGCATTGTGGGCGAGTCATGTTTCTTGTCTTGACTTTTTGCGTACATGTCCTAGTGAGATTTATTGTGGTTTGGTGCCAGTAAGAATGAAAGTTGCTATAACAATTGTGGGGTGGGTTTTGCAGTGAAATTTAGGCTGAAAAGGACATGTTGTCTACGTGGCCCTTCCCAGTACATTTCTCCATGCCTCTCACAGAATTCCTTCACCACGTAATGGCTGACAAGCTTGTTCACCACAGTGCCTTGTTTAATGTCTTTTTGGGTGCCATGCTACAATCATTTTCCTTCTGTTCTTGTCCCTGGCCACAAGACATCAGGTCAGAGAGTATCTTAATGCTGTGATTGTGGTACAGTTTAAAACATGTCTATTTTGCCCTGACCTTCTGAACCTTTACAAGCTTGCTATGGACTAATATTCTAACAATTGGACGATTAGGACTGTCCATCCCTTAGATTGTGAGCCTCTCATTAGGATTGTGGTTTCGTGTGCATGTGTGTCTGATTGCTGTGCTTCTGGTTGACCACTCTTGATTTCTGAAGGAGGGAGGAAGAAAGTACTTTGGATAGTTGGGTTGTTGCATCTCTGTGAGCATTCCTGGAAGTACCAGTTTTCCAAAATAATAGTTTGCCTCAGATGTTTGTCGTGTGGCTACTGCCTTCTATGGATGCATGCTGCAGTCTCCTGCAGATGGAATGGTGCCCAAGAATATGGTAGATGAGCAATTAGATCAATGTCAGGTGTTTCGCAAACCCAACAGTGGACTTACCAAACAATTTGTGTGAGGAAGAGGCTGAATCCCTTCACACATTTTAACTGCTTTGCTGAGTTTGGCCATTGGTAGAACCTGTACTGTTTGTATCGTATGTAGGGTTGTTCTCAGGCTGTATCACCAAGCAGATACAATCTTGGTGCTTGAACCCTTGTTGGTGACAAGGGTGCCCTTGGTATTCCATGGGGAAGTCTCACATGGGAAGTGGGCATATGGAAAAAGGCACTGTGCAGTGGGTACTAGTGCAAAGAAGGAAGACATTATTAGGGGTAATGCATGTACCCATTCTGACATTCACAAAACATCTGACAAAGTGAAATGTGCAGAAGGGGGGGATCATAGTTACTGTTCATGGAGAGTATGATTCCTTCATCAACATTCTAAGAGGTTTGGCCTACATCGGCATAATTGTTTTAAAGTGACATTTGAAAGTAATCTGCTACCTTCAAAATGCCTCCTTCTGAGCAATTCATTCGTGGAGGAATGAATTGGCTTTGAAACACAATTTCAAGCACATGCAGAAACACAACTTATCCAACCCATAAGTTTTCTTGTGTGTTACTTGATTTCTATGAAGTACATATCAATTTCTTGCATTGCTTTCAGCACTAATGCATGACCTATCAGAAAGGGACTTAGCAGAGAAAAATCTAGCTGCCTACCTCCAGAGTCCAAAATCCATTAACAGAACATTGGCCTTTAACAATTAACACGATCTCAATCTTTTATGTTCTTCCACTAGGTGATGGCTTCTTTGAAAGGGAAATTTTTAATTATGTAGGATCGTGGTGCATACAATCAAATGCACAAAACCAAATCGGTGGTCAAGCAATTCCTGAACTTATTCTTGATGAATGCCATTCTTGAGAAACAACACTCATCTTCCACAAAACCAGGACTTGAAAATATGATATTTTGGTCTGCTTTATGAATTCCAAAAGCTTGTGCTTCAGAATTGCAAAATCTTCACCCACAATATAACATGGATATCATTGGATGTTGCTTGATTTTTTTTTATGAATGGAATCTTTACAACATATTTTGCCATGTCATCCATCTTCCACATGGCATGGACCACATAAGGTTTATGGCTTCCAGCTAGCATAAGTTTGGAGCTAAATCCAAACAAATGCATTGTTCTTGTTATTAATGATACATATTAAACTATAGTTTGATTTACAAAAAAGGTTATTAGGGATATATTCTTTGATCTGGGGGTTAAAAAGACTAAAATATAAGGAATAAATTAACCCCTGCCATATTCACATAAAGGAGATAGATATATAAATTTAACCCCTATGTTGAACCATTCATATTGAGGGGCTTTCCGAATTACCCCAAACTTTTGGGTAGCTTGGGGAAATGTAGGATTTTTGTCATGTTGCCCAAAAAAGTTAAGCACTATGCAAAATTCCTAAGAAACAAAGGATGCTTGAATTTCATCATAGTTTGCAAATTTCATGTTGCCCAATAATTTTTGGCAGATTATATAAAGGTTTTAAAGATTCAATTGTTTTCAAAATTTTGCACTTGGAAAACTCTTGATGTTGGAAAAATTCCATGCAATTATGGAAATTTTATTCCTACCCGATAATGACTAATTCTACTTTTTGCAAATGAAATATATATATTTTGAATCATTTTTGGAAACATAATAATGCTTTAGAAAAATCAAGAAATCTTGGAATTGTTATGTTGGCCAATAATTTCAGGAAAATTATGATGGTTGGAAAAAAATTCCATTCATAAAAAAATATCAAGCAAAATCCAATAATTTTTTTTGGAAGATTGGGATAAACTTAATTTAAATTGCCCTAAAAAATCCCCATAGTCTCCCACCATTCAGGGTGTTTTTTCAATGAAACAGAGAACATTTAAAGCTTTTGGGAACAAAGATGTGGGGAACAACTAAAATGCAACACTTCAAACTAATACATTATCCTTTGAAGCTTCGGAACTAGTATATCCTAGAAATAAATTGGATTGTACCTACAACAAGAAGAAGACAAAGGTGGAAATTTGAGAAATTCCACGAGGTGAGATGTGACCTCCACATATACCAACAAACTATGGGAAGCCAATGGATTGGGAAGGAAAATTGTATGGTCCTTGTGGTCAAGGGTGACAAATCTTTGTAGAATCCAACATCCAACCTAGGTCAAATGTCTAGAATAGAAAAGACACAAAGAATTATACTACTTGCTAATAATGAAAATAAGCTTACTCACAATCAAGGTCTATGTTTGAATTTTCAATTGGTACAAATTGTGGGTATTTTCTTGGAAAACAAAGGTTTAACATGAATTGAGTTCATTGTCAAAAGTTAATATTTAGTTGCAATATTAAGTCTAGCTTAATTAGGTTTAATTGTAATTAGTTAGACTAATTTAGTTTAGCAATTAGTTTAGGAACGAACCAATTCTAATGTGAACATGTTCAAATTTTTTTGTGTTGGGGATATAATCTTTTGTTGTGCGATCTCAAATCACTTTTGGCAATTTGAAATTTCAATACAATGTGTTTTTTTGCTTTGTAATTTTTTTTGTGTTTCCATAGTTTTCATTTACACATCTTGTGTGGTTTCATGTCTTTTTGTGTTCTAGACTTAGATTCTTATGTTTTGTTGTGAATAGATGCAAGCTATGGTGGTTCACTTTTTACGTCTTTATGGACTTTTTGCAAAATGTTTTCTAGTCAAATGTGAATAGATACTCCATTTTTTATACTTTCAACAATAAAGTGGTTTTTTTTTGTCTCAACCAAATTGGACAAAAAAGTAGGCACCATTAGCTTCATCATTTCATGTTGAAATATCTTCTCAATTACCTTTTGTTGGAATTGGCCTTATAAGTAGGAGGGGGCCAATACTATGTTGCTGAGCTTTAGCAATTTCATTTAATATTTTAATTCATGCTCGAGATGCTCATTTGTGATTTCTATTTCTTTCCCTCACGAGTTTTCTTGATATCTTTCATTTCCATTAGTGGAACAACCAACAATTTTTGATGGTGTTCCATCACCCACATTTGATGGCATGGCCCCATTGCCAACACCTGCACCAATTTCATCATAATATGTCCAAGGCCTAGGCTTACATTTACTTTAACATAAAAGTTCACAAATGCACAATCCAATCACAACTTTGACCAAATAGAATAATCACCAATGTAAGGTAATATCAAATTATGATGGCAACTCAATTTGAACAAATTAAATAGGTTTGCCCTACTAAAATATTACATGAAACAAGTTTGCCACAAACAAAGACTAAGAATTAACATCATGCCATTTAACAACTCAAACCACAACTTCCACATTAAACTCATCATGTCACTAGTTAATGATTGCGGGTGCTGGGCAACAAACACATTCAATGCTTTAAAAGAAGTGGGAAGTCCTAAATTGGCATGAGAGAAGGTGCTCAAAAACCAACCATAATGCTTCATCAATGACTTGGGGTGCTGGAAGGAGGGACAATGAATACAACTAAACAAATGGATAGTGCTAATGGAATGAAAGCAAGTTCTAAAAAACCAATCATAATGTTGGTTCAATGATTATGGGTGCTGAAAATGATTATAACAAGCATATTGAATGTTTCAAAATAATTGAACAGTTTAAAATTGGCATGAAAGAAGGTGCTTAAAAACCAACCACAATGTTTCATCAATGACTTGGGGTGCTGGAAGGAAGGGCAATGAATACAACTAAAAAAATGGAAAGTCTAAATGGAAAGAGAACAAGTTCTAAAAAACCAATCAGAGTGTTGGTTTAATGACTATGGGTGTTGGGAATGATTATAACAAGCACAATGAATGTTCTAAAAGAAGTGAACAATCTTAAATTGGCATGAGAGAAGGTGTTAAAAACCAACCATAATGCTTCATCAATGACTTGGGGTGTTGGAAAAAGGCACAATGAATACAACTAAAAAAATGGACAATGTTAATGGAAAGAGAGCAAGTTCTAAAAAACTAGTCATAGTGTTGCTTCAATGACTATGGGCATTGTGAATGATTATAACAAGCATAATGAATGCTAAAAAAGAAGTGGGTAGTCTTAAAGTGGAATAAGAATATGTGGTAAAAAGCCACCATAAAGTTGATTCAATGACTTTAAGTGTTGGAAGTTGTTTTAAGAAACACAATGAATACTAGACAATACTAATGGAATGAGAAAAGGTGCTTGACAATAAACAATTGTGGTGCTTCTATGACTTTGGTTGCCAAGAAAAAGAGTATTCTAGTGTTCAAATAAGGAATTCAAGACATTGTATGATGACTTTCAATGCTAAGTTAAAGGTTCACAATGTTAAATCTACAATAAAAGGTGTTACTTGAGGAGGACTCAAATTATGTCAATTGGAAGTAAGTTTATTGTAAATAACAATTTGAGGTACTATAAGCTAAGCACCTCAAGAGTGTTGGGACAAAAATTTCCTTCATGTGTGTTTAGAAAAATAATAATCTTACTTAAAATAATCAAAAAAATAAACATAATGAACTACCACCAGAACTTTCAACATTTGAAATGGAGACCTTGCTAGATAAAAAATTGTTCACATTTCAAGAATATAAGTTCAAAGGATTAAATCTATAAACATGCACTTGAAAAATGTGAATAGAAGACATGGTTTGGAGATAAAACTTGATTCATCAACAAACATGCTTGCAAGTTGCACTTGGTAAAGGCAAATGTGTTGTCGTTTAAAAAATCAATTGAAATATTTTTTCTTGTTTCTTATGGTGCCCATATTAAATCCAAAAGATCCATGTTGCAACCAATACCGTGACTTGTTGAACAATATCCACAAAACATAGACATTCCACCTACAAGTAATAACAATAATGCATCTACAACCAAAAAAAGAGCTAGGTATCACATCTTAAACTCAAATTTCCCTTCAATTACATCTGTATTTTGGAAATATAAGCTTGTTATAAACTAAGTGGTTGGTACAATTGACTTGGTACCTTAAACAATTTAACTTTGGGTTAGAATGAACCTTTTTAAAGAAAATTCCATTTTAATTGCCATGGATACTACTACTAGCCTCATGAATAACACCAAGATAGACTAATAATTACTACACACATCTAATAACTTATGAGCTTCAAACTATAGTATAACTACATGTTGTTTACTTGATTGATTAATTACAAGTACATTATGTATACAAGATCCATATGTTGTACAAGGTAGTCATGATTTTTTTCTAATACAATCAAGCTCTAAATTAAATTGTTCAACAAATGTAGGTTTGCCATAAGTTCAGCCAATGATCACATATAATCTTGAAGGTGGGGTTGAGTTTGAAACTAAATCATGCAAATGGTACTCAAAAAGTTTAAATCTTGTTGAACTAACAAACAAGCTTCATGTTTTGTTTGTTTGACACAAATGATCATAGTAATGGCCCTACATTATGATTGTTTGGTTCAAAAACCATCACCTTTGTGATGGAACTTTTGCAAAATTTGAAACAAACTTGTAGGCTACAGACTTTTCAAAATGCAAAGTTCAAGCCTTTCTTTTGTGATGCAATGCTCCAAAGCTTCATCGTTGTAAATCTACGTTTGCTAGTTCTTTACACCTCTTGCAAACATCAGAAAATCCCAAGTAGTCAATGTTTGGGTGCCCTAATTACGACTTCTAAGGGTAGGTCCATGAGTTTTAACTTTACAAACCAAATATTGCGATATTGTTAAATCATTAAAATTGTAGGTCTTATAACTCTTGCAAATAAACTTCTTACATGAAAATGACATACATTTCATTACATGGAACATGACGATGGTGAAAAGAATAAACTTACACATGTTCATTGGACTGGCAAACCAAGTTGTTTTGATGGAATCACACGTATGATGACAATAGTCCATCATTTGCAGCTCCAAGTGCACATGTTCATCTTATAGGTATTTATGAGCTCAATGATTTGAGATAGAAGGATGTGTAGACTGTTGAGGAAAAAGTTCCAACACACACGTTCACTTTTGATAAAGGATCTTTCACAAATCTGCCACAATGATCATAGGGGAAAAACAAATGTGTTCAAATGCAACTTCTTGGATTGTTGGATCTTGAAATGCTATGAAGATGCAAACATTAGCGCTTTGACAACGGATAAAAATTTGACAAACTTCCATCATACATGGACAATACTTCAAGATGAAAATTGTTGAGTCTTTTTGTGTAATGATGCAAAACAACCTTGTTACATTTGATTAATTGATATGTGTAGCATATATCAAATATTTGCATGGGATTTTTGCAAATTAGTTCCAACAACATTAGGCATTAGGCACAAACATTTCATCATTCAAGATTCCATGAATGTTGGATCAATTTTTTAAAAACAATTGTGCATAAAATTGTGGTGCATTTGAGAATATGCTAAATCATACAAAGTTACATTTATGACTTCATGATTTTGTTCTTTATACTTTAAACTACAACTTTGCTTCATACACTATATGCATTAAACCCCATTTACATGTTGGAAAGGACTTTTGAACTTCAAAATGACTCTAAATTTTAATAAAATTTGAGTTACATAGTTTTTAATATTAAGTATTTTTGTAGTGTCCTTATTAGTTTCCTATCACTAGAAAAAAACTAGATGGAAAAAAAATTTGATGTATAATTTGATGTAGTCCTATTGCAACCTTATAGGTCTCAAACATTCCAAACAAATTTGAGCAAGTTCTTAAATCCACACTCCAAAACTTGCAACAAACAATTTAGATCAAATATGTTTTTGGTTTTCAATTGTATGTCCAATGTGGGTTTTAACAAATTTGTGATGAACTTGATTTAGTAATTTGAGTTGTACTGAGTTTTTGTGATGAACAAGATGTTTTATTGAAATAACTTGATTATAATAAATTGAACCAAAAAACTTACAACAAACCATCTTGATCATCCATGTCTAATCTTCATTTATATTTCCAATGTAGGTTTAACAAATGTGTCATGAACTTGGTCTAATTAATTTGTAGTACTAAGCTTTTGTGATGAACAAACTTGCATAGATTAAAGATTAGAATTAGTTGCCAAAAATCTTTGCACAAACCAACTTGCTTTGATTATTTTAATGTACTGAATTTTTTTATTAATAAGTTTTAGTAGATTAAGGGTTGCAATCAACTATCAAAAAAATTGCAACTCAGACCATCATGATCATCTTTTTTTGGTCTTAATTTGTATTTTCAATGTGGGTCTAGCAAATCTGTCATGAACTTTGTTTAATTATTCAAGAATTGTATTGAGTTTTAGCGATGAACAAGCTCTGCTTTATTGGATTAAGGATTACAATTAGTTGTAAAAATACTTGCAGTTGAAACCATCTAAGTGATCATTTGTTTTTAATCTTCATTTGTATTTCCAATGTGGACCGATGTTCTATTTTCTAATTCAATGGAATTCATGAAGTTAATTGGTAGAACATACTAACACTAAATTCAGGCATTTTTGGCAAACTTTTAGTATGAACCTTAACTCTTTGAAAAAATCACAATTCAATGGAAAAAAGTCAAAAGAACCAGTGTGTTTAGCTTCAACAATCATCTTGTATTTATCCCCTTACAAACCAAATGCATCATCCTCCATCCAACAACATAGAGTCATCTCCTTCACACAACTGAAAAATCACAAAAACAATGCTCCATCACTGACATTTGATCTAAGCATTAGCACACCATGAAAAACAACAAACCAATGTTCATAACCTAAAAACAATGAAACATAAGAAACTTAGAAAAGAAGTAAAGGAAAGAAGTGTGATTTCCTCCAATGCTCATGATCACCAACCATCTCCATCTTTGGTGCTTTTTGCTGGTCACATTCAACACAACAAATCATCCATTAGGGCAAACTCTCCACACATCATCTTGTTAAGACTTAGTCATGCAATAGAATTTTCTGACATAGGTCGAAGTCACAACATAATTAGTTGGTAGAGGAACAATTGCTGGCATTGGTGGTGGCAATAGTGGCACATGTTCATCAATGAAAGGACAACTAAATTGCAACTTAAAATGCAAATGTGTAGACCTTGCATGCACATTATCATTGTCCAAATTTTGATAGATAATATAAAATTTTGATCTCCTTTTTCACATTGTAAATTTCCATTGAGTATTCCCATGTATTCTTTTTTTAAAACTATTTTGAAATTATTGGGCACTTTTGGAATAAAAATCATTTAAAATTTGAAATGCAATCAATAGTATTAAAATGCCTAAAAGGCAGACCAGCAACATTGTGTAACTGACAAGGTCCCATTAGAAGTGAGGAAAGAATCGTAAAAAATGCAACAACAAAATTGTGTATCATGAGAATTGAGTGCAGGGACTGAGGATGGAGGAGCCAGAATTTTGAAAGGATAGAAAGGTTGAAATTTGGAATTATGAACATTCGAGTTTAAGACGGAGAGACCCAAAACTATGTCTAAGACAAAGAGAAAGAATAAAAAGAAAGTAAAGGAACAATGAAAAACCTCCCTGTTGACAAATGAGTGACTGTACAAGGTGAGGATTTCAACAGTTGAAACAAATACCCCAGTGGTGATGGCTCACTGGCAGGCCCTTCTGGGATCACAAACCCATCCTGGGTTTCAAACCCAGTAGCCTAGTGTGCAAGTGGAACTCCTCCTGCCTCTCTGCCAATGAACTTTACTTGGGGGTGCCAACTGCTCGACACGCGAGTGTCCTGTTGCGCTTCAATCCCAAAAAGCAATACAAAGAAACAGAAAATAAAAAAACAAAATGAAAAGAGATAAAGTATGTGTAATAATAGAACGCACGAGGATAATGCCCTTGCCTCAAGCCTCAAGGGAAAAGTTCCAAATTGAGCAAACTCTCCACCTCTCTGTTGTCGTTTGAAGATACAAAGCATAGGTGATAACAGAAGGCACGAGTGCAATGCCCTTGCCCCAAGGGCAAAGTTCCAAGTTGAGCAGACTGTCCTGCCTCTCTCTGTCTTGTATTTTGCCATACAATTCCCAATAGTTCATCATTATTTATTGGCCTTGCCTAGCCAGGCAAGGATATTGTGCTTAGATTCATTATAGAGTATAGTAGCTTCAGGAATTTTGGCCCTTGGTAATAGGTCTATTTTTATGTGAGGATTTTTGAAAGATGATATTTTGGCTTGTGTTGAAACTTGAGATTAGTTATAGAGTTATAATATCTTGAAGGATTCTGGTTTCTTTTAGATGATTATTTGAAGATTATATTTTGGCATGGTGAAATATTTGAGTTTCCATAATTCTTCTTTTGTCTTAAGATACTTTTTAATGTAAATGGCAAGGCCACAGTGTGACACACCCCTTGTTTCAGTTCTTTCATGTAAATGCAATGGAAAAGGGATTAACCCCTAAATGCCATTTGACTTTTTCAGTCTCACTTTCCAAATTCAACCAGCCCTTGCAAACCTCCAGAAAAGCCATGCAAAACGTGGGACCTTGGAAAATCACTTCTAGCTAGATGTTTCAGTAAAGAAAAAGGGTGCCAACTGCTTGTCAGGTCGTGTCTCCTGTTGTGCTTCAACCCAGAAAAAACGAAAAGAAAAAACAACAAGAAGTAAGTATAAGTAATAATAGAAGGCATACATGTGAAATGCCTTTGCTGGAAGGGCAGTTCCAAATTGAACTAACTCTCCTCCTCTCTTTATTTTTTCTTGTATGTTGCTATATGAAGAGACAAAGGACAGATAATAATACAAGGCATGAGTATCATGCGCTTGTCCAAAGGGTAACGTTCCAAATTGAGCAAATTCTCCTCTTTCTTTTTTGTCTCATATGTTGCCATATGACCAGACAAAATGTAGCGTAATGCCCTCAGTGGATGGCATTACCAAAATAAGGGCATGTGTGAGGCAGTAGTTCAAGAATGTTGGGCTTGATTTTGGTAATGCCCTCCTTTTCAGGGCCTTACCTGGGATAAAGACATATCTGAAATTTTCTTTACAAATGAACAATCAAGATTTTCCAATAATATTGAATATTGGGAATTTAACAGAAAATATTCAAAAACAGTTTCATTACCAGTAACATCTTATTTTGAAACAAACTTGTCATCCTTCATAGAAGCATGATTATATTTACAGAAAAAAAAATCCATTTGAGAAATGCTTTGATTTTGTCGATACAAAACTAAAAATAAATGCTAATATTTGGGAAATAAAAAATACCATAAAAGTTTGTGATTCTTTAAAATGGAAATCAATTTTGATTAAAAAACATTTCACTATTGGTGATGACTTTATAGCAAAGTAGAACATATCATCACTCTAACTACTAGAGTTGAAAACTAGGAAAGACACCAAAGAAACTCCAAACAGACAACAACCAAAGCTTGAAGAGGAGTGGGAAAAATGTTATGCAACATAACATACACTGCCCATTGTGATTCCATAATCCAATTTCGACATAATGGGTAGTGTATGATATGTTGCAGTGTAACATTTAGCACAAAAAACAAAATGCATTAGCAATCTTACCCACATCATCATAGTTTTTTTTTTTACATTCAAAAAAAAAGTTGAAGACAAAAACATTATAGCTTTTAAGGGAAAGAGGACAAAAAAATGAATGTATCTTGATTATTGTTTTGGTGATGCAAACTAAAGGAATTTGGATTGTAGGAAACTAGAAGAATAACCAAAAGAAGAAAATCAATTATAAAAACATGAACACAAGGTTGTAAAAGAAACAAGGAGTTTCACAAAAGGAAAGTAGAAAATGTCAGTTTGCTATCTTTGTGACAACTTGTTGGCAACTATATTCAAATTTGAATAATGCACAAACAAAGAGGAAATTGGCATAACAAAAAAAATAATGGAACTCAAAATGTAGGTTGAATAAAAATTTGAGTAAACTTTGGATAAACTTTGTTCAAATCTTGGTTAAACTAAAATATGACTAAAACATGGCTAAATTAAGAATTCATTAAAATTTTGTTAAACATTGGCTAAACTAAAACTTGCCTAAATCCTAGAAAAACATTAACCAAACAAAAAATTGATTAAAACTTGGGTAAAAATTGATTAAATTAAAATTTGACTAAACTTTAAGTAAACTATGATTGATTAAACTTGATGATGGTGATGTTAATCAAACTAACATTTGATTAAAACTTGGATAAAAATTGATTAAACTATGGCT
>Ga0209208_10000327_pt1 | contig 58789 bp, 53 predicted proteins | sample S1TSphfallax_3_FD_187694 | JGI IMG/M metagenome (GOLD analysis project Ga0209208, IMG submission 187694) | Host-associated microbial communities from peat moss isolated from Minnesota, USA - S1T2_Fd - Sphagnum fallax MG (SPAdes) (version 2) | ecosystem: Host-associated > Plants > Peat moss >... | reverse complement strand
TATATACTACATTTAGGCTCCATCCACCATTTGGTGACGTCATGCTGATGTAACTGGTTTTTGCGACTATTTGTCGCTTGCGACTTGTCTTATGCGACTAACAGCAAAATAGTTGTAAAATGTCGCTTGCGACTAAAAACTAGTCGTAAACACCAGTCGTAAATCCTGGGTTTTCTACTAGTGATAGTTTCCCTTCTTTGGAAACAATAAAACCTAAGATCGTCCTTGAAAATACCATAAATGCACATTTGTTTAGATTCAAATTAATGCCATATTCTCTGCATTTTTGAAAACATAATTTGAGTTTCTGCAAATGACGTTCCATGTCATTATACACTATAAAATCATCCAAAAATATTTTCATAAAATTGTCCAAATATTTTTTAAATGTTTTAATAACAACTCTATGATATGTTGGAGGTCCATTTTTCACTCCAAATGGCATCACCTTCCATATAAAAGCCCCTTAATTAATAATAAATGCAATCTTATATTTATCCTCCAGAGCTATAAAGATTTAATGATATCTTGAATATCCATTTAAAAATATGCCTCATACCTTGCTACTATGTTTAGCATTTCATATGTGAAAGGTAATGGGTATGGATCCTTCTTTGTGGTTACATTTAGTTTTTTTGAAATTTATATAGATTTTTAGTTTGCCATTTTTCTTGGGTACTACTACTATGGGTGATAACTTTGTAGCCTCCTTTACAAATTGAATAAATCCAATTGTTAACAACTTATCTACATCTTGTTTTAACATCTTATTTGACCATTGTAACATAATTTGGATTTAATTTGTACCTGGCCTAATGTGCCAATGGTATAATAGTGTCCTACTCAATTTTGTGTTGTGCCAACTTTGGTGGAATCCCTTTCAAATCTTTGTATGTCCATGCAAAAACATCTTTGAATTCCTTCAACGGTTGCTCCAATTCCAACACCTTACCTATTTCCAATTGTGCATTAATCTTGACCATCTATGGTTCTACATCAATTCCCAGATTAAGCTTCATTAATTATTGATCTTCAGGTAGTGTCCACCCAGTTATCTACAATTCATGTGCTTTGATTTTTGCTAGAGTTTCATCCACTTTAACACTCCTTGGTTAATGACTTTAATACATCTCCAGATACACCTTATTCTCTAAAGCTACTTTTGGCTCATATGTGTTGCCAATTGTCTTTTTCTTTGTGTTTTGTACTTCAAATTCTTACTCTAAAATAATATTATTCACATGTGTGGTTTTCACATATGAATTCTCAAGTAAACTAATTATTCCTATTGAAAACAATTATAGTTTAAAGTAAAAATGATATCTTTTTCTTCATCTATGATGCCATTTTGATAATTGTAGCATAGTAACACTTATGGTCTTCTTATTTCACCTCCCAAATGTTTGGTGATTGTAATTGTTCTTAGTGCCCCATTCCCTTGTCTTTTACAATGTTACTCCCCCAATCATGTGCCACTTTAGCATCCCCCAACCATGGTCTCCCAACAACACGGAATAAATAGAATCTACCACACTATTATGAAGCACAATAAACATAATTATGTAAGGAATGCCCTAAATATATATCTTTAAATCTCTTATGAACCCCATGGGTTTTGTGGTTGTTTGATCTTCCATCCTTGAATTATATGGTGCAAGTTTAGGCTTTGGAAGCCCCAACTTCAATCTCAACTATTTTATGATAATATTAATTTCAGAACCTCCATCTAGCAACACATCCTCTATTGTATTCTTTTCAACCTATACTTGGATAACTACCATATGATTATCTATTACTACAATAGTTGTCCCAACCTTTGGTATTGAAAAACCAACTTGTTTCTCTGTGGTTGTTCTACTTAAATTTTGAGTTTTCTTTGGTTTTAGCTTTTGCCAAAGATAAATTTTTAACTTAGGAGTTATTTTAAGCAACTATCCCAAGTTCAAAGTATAACTTGTTTCAAGCATATGCTTACCGATATCTAAAAAATCTCTTTTATTGTGATCAAATTTTCTTGTGAATTTACTAATTCATGTGATTTTTATGCTTCCACAAGAGTAGTATTTGGCATACCTAGCTATGTTATGTTCCATCCCTCCATGGATGTGGATGGCCCTTTTGTTTGAGTTTGTGTTTTCTAAATTTATTGAATTGTCTCCACCATTGACTTTTTCAACTGGTTTTTTTTCTCCCAGTCAATAACACTATTTGTTTTCCTTGAACGCTTATTCTTCAGTTACTTTACTTCTTGTGGTAACATTAACATCCACCACATTCACATCCACAATGATTATTTGTGTCTCAATACGTTGAACCTTTATATTGCCACAAATTTCCCATGAAACATTTTCTACATCTCAACAAACTTTGGACAATTTGTCATTTTATGTCCATTCAGACCACATATGTGGCATGCATATGAATATGGCTTTTGTGGTTTTTGATTTATTTATGCGGCCTCTATGGTTGCCACTATGGTCTGCTTTTTTTTCTTTCTACATGTCTCCACATTGTGATTCGTCATCCCACAATTTTATGCAATGTTTGTTAATCTTCCTTCTATTACTATGTGTTTTTGTTAGTGTTACATGTTTGGTACTCTGTGTTTTTTTTGGTGCTACATGTTTGGTATTCAGTGTTTTCGTCGGTGCTACATGTTCAGTACTTTGTGGTACTAAAAGTGCATTCCTTGTTTTTGCACTAGTCATGCCTTCTTCATACAACATTGTCGCCTCTTTATGTTGTTGTAATTTTGAATGTTCATCCCTATAATCGTAATTCTAAAGTACGATTTGTGAACCTACTCTAAACATAGTAGTAAAAAAATTATGTGTGATTGGTACTTGTAAACCACGAACTAGCTTTTAAATTCACTCATAGTAAACCTCCACCCTCTAAATCTCCTCCTATTTCATATTTTTCAACTCCATGTATATTTGCTCGTCATTTTTGAATCTTTCGATGATGTTTATAAAATGCATGTGTAAGTTCCAAAAAGCTATAGTCAGGGAATTTTGACATGTAATTATGACACCAATTTGATGTTATTTCTCTTAACATATAGTTAAATGCATTGATGATATACTTTTCATAAGTCTTTACATTTTCTTTTATTGTAAAATTAAACACTTTGACATGAGCATTTGGATCAACATCTTTTTTGAAGTTAGGATACTTAAGAGCTACCATGTTTGGTTTAACATAATAGCCATTTTTGTGATCAATAATTGGTATAGTTACAGTAGATGGTTCTCATCCTCCTTTTAGATTTGTTGCATCTACACTTCTGTACCTTTTAGTAACCATTGAATTCATTGGTGGTCCATTTGTAGTCATGTTCACATGAATAGTCATTATCAAAATGGTAAACACCATCTAAGGTGTCCCAACAACTTCAGTAGTTACTATTGGTAATGCCGAACTTCAATTCAAATTCCTTCATGCTAAAATTCCACCCAATCCGCCTACCCAATTTTGCTATAGATCCAATTAATACTCCCCTTCTACCAACATCCATGTTGGGTGCAACAAACATTTTCATTCTTGTGGTTTTTATACATGCATCAAGTGATTGAATAACTTTTATTTTAACATGTTGTCTCCAAGTTCCAACAACTATTGCTTTTCACACTATTTGTGGAGTTGTGTTGACTTAAGATCAACAATGTTCCAATCTGTGGTTACCCATCGGTATCCTCTATGGTGCAAAATGTGGATGTGAATACCCCTTTGGTTCTTTGTTCCTGGTCTAAATCGATGGACGAAACTATCAACTATGTCGTCCTAATTGTTATAGACTTGCTTTTTAATATGTTATAGACTACAAGAATTTTTGGTTCCTATTCATGTGGTTGATTCATTAATGTTCTTGCCACATTATGTAACTCCACATGTCTAGCAATACCTATTATGATGTGAAAAGCATTCTGAGGAGATGTAGAAAACTGTGGAAGATTTTTTTTTAAACTAGTAGAAGTGGAGAGCCAAAAGACGAAGGAAGTTTGAATGGAAATCACAACAAAAATAGATGTTAAAATTGCATATCGCAATTAGGAACTTTGAAACTTCAAGGAAGAAAGATAGAAACTTTACAAGGAAATTGAAATGTTCTAGGAGATAGTTAACGCAAAGGACAAAACAAACAAGGATTTTGAAAAAATAGTGGAGCAATTTCAAAGATCTTACAACAAACTATGGGGAAAAGTTCGTGTGAAAGAACATAAATCCAATAAGGAGTTGCATGCTAAGGATGTAAAGTTGCAAAGTTTGGAATTGATTCACAAAACCTTTAGGAAACTCATAGATTGGGAGAAAATTGCTACAAAAAACCAAGCTAAGGTTCTTATGTATGAGTAGTGGGTAGGGTAGATGGAGCCTAATGTGAAAACACTGGAGGAAGGGCAAGCTAAGATGAGGAAATGACATTTTGACCAAATTAAAGGTTATATCAAAGCTCTTGATGCAACATATGTCAGGATCCAGGAGATGGAAGATCAAATTAATGAAGAAGAACTAAATGATGATGAAAATCAAAAGAACAAGACATAAATAGTAGATAAACTTGAAAATGATGAAATAACTCCCATTTGGAAGTTATTCATTAAAGGAAATGAAGTAACATAAGAACTAATGACTTAGAAAAAAAAACATAAGGATACAACCACATGGATGGAAACAAAATGGATAGAAACTAGGAATTGAAAAGCAATTTATGAATTAATGGCACCATGTGTGGGATCACCAATAGTGGCAAAACAAGTTGGCATTAAACCTTGTTCCCAAAGTGATACAATACACATGATGTTAGAAATGGAATATTTATATCCTTTGATGCCAAACCCTGAAGTTTATTACTTACTTTACTAGTTGCATATGAGTTTCAAATTAGGAGTTGTTATATCGATGCTTGGTGCACACATCACTAAGAAACAATTTTTGGCAATGTGGAAGATTAAAAACTTGGACTGGATAGAGTATTTAACTTACAATATCATTTATGGCTACATCTGGTACAATGAATCTAAAGGTTATGGAGTGCTAGAGTTTAGTGGGCTATTTGGGGTTGTATGCATTGAGATACTACTACAAACTGGAAATTGAATATTGCAGTTACTACCATTGCCATCAAATTGTTATATGTGGACACTTGAACTTCATAATGATGCCAATTAGCGAAGTACCAAACCATGTAGTGAGCCAAGAAAAACAAGTTTTTGAGGAGTGGAAGAAGACAATTAGGACTTGCCAAAAAGATTTGGGTGTTTAAGCAACAAAAGCCATTTAATGGAGATTTAACTATGAGTACACAAGAGACTGAACAAAAGACGTGTATTTCGGTACACATCCATTAACGTTACAAGTTGCCATTGTGAGGACACAACACTTAGTGAAGAAGTTGGCAACTCGATCGCATATTAAAAGGCTAAGGCAATACTAACAATGCCTTCCACATCCACTGAAAATGGGAGAGACTTGAAAGTACATATAGGGAAATACCATCGCAACCACCAAAAACATGGCAGAATCATCAAATAGTGAAATCAATGATTTCCCTACACCATTTCAAATCTTTAAAGATCATGTTATTTGAGGACACTACAACATATAAGAGGGGGATAATGTTAGGAAAATAAATTTCTTAGCAAATCGATATGTAGTAGACAAAACGATTTGACAAGATTAAGCATCATTGTAAATCAATTTGACAAAGCACTAAGTCTTGTAGACAAATTGAGATGTAACAACATAACTAGTAATACAAATTGATTTACTAAAGTCGAAATGTCAAGGGTATTTAGACGATTAAAATTGTTAGTTGGACTATAGAAGGGAGAAAATAGTAATGTTTGGGTTAATTGATACTTTGGTAAGTAAGGACTTTTGATATAGACCTATCATGTGTGTTTTTGAGTGGAGAACAATGGAACTTTCTTCTTCTCTTGTTCAATGGTGTGTGATGATAATTTGTTGTTGTCCAAGTTGTATTTACATGGTATTTATTATAATGTGATCATCCAAAAGCCTAGCCATGATACTTTATTTAATTAAACTAACATAGTTAAATAAAAGTTTCAAAATTATTCCTTACATGTGTAGGCAATCAATAGAATGACATAACGAAGATGAGAGACCCAAGGAAGTTTGGTCATGAATATGTGATATTAAATCTATGTGGACAAACCACTTATTGAGGTTTACAAGATGTTCAAAGAATTTCTTATGTGAGATGTAATTCACATACGTAAACAATGGATATATAGATAGAGATTTAGAAATTGAACAAGGAGTTGAAGATAGGTAGCGTGTTCCAAAAATAAATTGAATACATATTGCAGTGGACCTTGCCATCTGCAATCAAGGTGATATGTAGGTTTAGCAATAGCCAAAAGAGCACGGTGTTCATTCTAATCCTTGATTTCAAGCCCTAGGTTATAAGGGAGAAATTGGCTCAAGCTCAAGTTCATCTTCCTCTGTGACTTGGCCATGTTTGGTTCCGTGTTTTCATAGTCAGCAACCCTTTCCTCAAAAGTGATAAGTTGCAATATGTCTAGACCAAGTTTATAGATTATGTTCCACATGTGTCATGTGTCTATCACTATTTGTGACATGGAAACATAAGTGTTAATATGCCACATGCCTAAAGAAGAATTGGAAATTCACCATATTGTAACAAGGATATATACAAGGATCATTATATTTCCATACAATTTCCTACATCAATTTGATAGATGCATAGCTAGTTAGCACAATCTAATCCCCAAACAACCCATTGCATAACAAATAGGTCAACACAATTTCATGGTTTCATTAGAAGACATCTTGTAATATGTAACCAATCAATTTGCAACTGCATGTGATTCCATGCAACTACCTATCATTTGCAACTATGTTTTATTATTTTTACAACTAATCATCATCTTTTAAACTTTACGATTATTTTTGTGACTATGGTGTGATTATTAAATTACATATCCTTCCATGTTGACTAGCTTTTTGGATTTTTCATCTAATAATAGGCTCTTATGTTCATTTAGTTGCAACTTGGTTACTTATTATGGTGTGTTTATACATTTACTAATGTACACTAGGGTTTTGTGACTACATTAAGAGTATATTATATAGATTTTATTCGAAGTATATGAAACATATTTGGTTTGTATTCATGTTATGTTAAAATATTTAGTTTATATTCAAAGTATATTAAACATATATTTGATCATATTATGGGCATATTGGATTGAAAAAAACCATTTTGATTTTGTATCGTTCATTTTAAAATATATCACTTTTATTAAGTTATGATTAAATTATAGTAGTGAGGTCACATCAATATGAAATATAATTGGTGTATTAAACAAACATCAATTATCTAATAATAATTAATTTCAAGTCATTCATTAGTTAGTATCATTTAATCATATTCAAACTAATACCAAATAATTAAATAGTAAAATATTATTTATTAATTATTTCAAAGATTTTTGTTGATTAATTAGATATTAAATCATCAATTGATAATATGATTAATCAATCAATATGAAATAATAATTATTTCATTATAATTTATTTTAATTTTGTTAACAAGTCAATAAATATATAAATATATATTTTATATTTAGTATTTATCAATCAATGATTTGCTAATAATTTATTAAATACTATTAAATATTTAATTATTATGAAATAAATAATTATTCTAAATAAGTATTCAGACAATAGTTATCTGATTATTCCATATTTAATTAATTATGAAACATATGATTAGTTCTAAAATATCTCAATATATAATTTGATTTAGGTAGTTAATCAAGAATTATGGTTAATAGCTAATGACTATTAATTATTAAATATATAGTTAGTGAATGAATAATAGATTTTTCATAAACTAAATTGTCTAGTTTTTATTAATGATAAAATAAAAATAATTGAAATTTTACTTAATAAATAAATAAATAAATTTCATTATAATTTTTAATTATTTAATACTTCTCCAGTATGATTTTTTTAAATTAATATATACCAATAAAAACATGGTTAATAGCTAATTAATATTAATGGTTAATCAAAACTGATTTAATATCTATTAATTAATTTAATAAGCTATGATTAGTATTCAAGAATTACCAATCAGTTAATATATATTTTTTAGATAATCAATTAATAAATATTTATTTATTTAATTGATCACTAGTAGTTTAAAATATTTATTTTGAGAGGTGATATAGTTTTTAAAAATGATTGGATAAATAGAAAACTATTATTTTAAAATTAATTTCCAAATAATTATATATATGAAAAATTAAATGATTAATTAATTATATATTATACAATTATTTCTTGAAATATTTTTTTAATTATTTGAATTATTACTATGAACCAATTGATTAGTTATTTGAAACCATGAAAGAATCATGATTAATGTTAGTTCTAAAATTATAAAAATAATTAAACAATAATATATAGTAAGTAGTTTTGTAAGTGGTGGGTGGTTGGGTAGGTAATCAGTTAGTTAATTAGTTATTTATTTCCTACATGTTTAGTTGTATAATTTACAAAACTAAAAACAAGTACAAAATTTGTGAAAACATCATTTTTAATTGCAATTGAATTTGCAACTAAGGTGTAACTACAAGGTTTAAGCCATATGTTTTGTCTTTTAATGTAATTTGACAAAGTTATGAAGGAAGCTGCCTTTTTTTTAACTTCAAATTAAAAATTATGTGCCATTTGGAATGAGCTCAAAAAAGCTTAACCTTAAAAACAAAACATACAAATATTCACATGGTTATTTTTTTAACTCGCCTACTTTTCTACCTTTATACCTTCCTACCTATTTACCTACCTTCTTACTTAGGTAGCTAAATGGGTAAGTAAGTAAGTAGCTTAAGTAATGTGTAACTTAAGTAGGTAGGTATTTTTTTATGCACATAGTTTTGCCTACCTACCCACCTATGCAATTATTTATTTTAATTTGTTTCCAAAATTCTATCAATATACCACATGGAAATTTTTATTGTACCACGTGTCAAATTTTCATTTATCCAAATGCCATCATGTAAATTGTTTAAACCGGACCATGTTGAATTCTCTTTATTATATATTATATAGATCATTTTTTTTAAATTCAAGTTTTGCCACGTGTCAAAATCTAATTAGAGTATGTGTTGAAATTTGTGGCCATCCGTAATGGATGGCCTAGATTAATATTTCAATAACAATATTAATTTTCCCATAAAATTATTATGTTGACAAATGGCAATTAAGGATAGGGTTATTTACTAATTGCAAAAGAATGATTAGTAGTTGCAAATGTTATACATTAATCAAAGGATGGAAGTGTATATGTTGATTGTATACTTCATCCATGAAAAATGTGTTGATGTCATGCTAAGTCATCATTCACAATTAAAGGTTCAATGCAATTTCACTTATGTAATTAAGGGATTTTTTAATTGCAAAGTTGATTGCAATTGGTTTTTAGTCACAAATTATAATTGCAAATTGACATTTTTCTACTAATGTTTTAACCTTGCTTAAAAACAACTAATCCCACCATGATTAGTGTAGAGATTTTCAAATGGTTCCAAATGCACTAGCCATCATTGTCCATTTTGTCACTAATATGATAAGCTACATTGTTGTGTCCTTGTCATCACTTGGTTGCTACTACTCCTTTGTTGCCAAAAGTGCTTTAATTCCATTAAGCTCCAAGGGACCAACTAATGCCATATTTTGTGGTATTTGGGATTTCTAGTGGCACTTCTTGGTTAATCACATTGTTAGGTATGGTGGATGGATCCTCACCATATTAGTCTACCATATGCCTTCATCCTCCTATAACTTAAAACATAGAATTTGGGCTTCATTGATAGATGGTATGCATCCATCTCCTCAAGGTCATTACCTTATACAATGTGGGCTCAAATTTCGTTCCTCACCCATGTGGCCAAATCATGAACTTTTCCGAATTCAAAAGGATATGTAATGGGTTGTCTTCTTTTTTATCCATTTTCATGCCATTATTTTTAAAACTCTATGTAATCTAGATACTCAAGCAACCTCTTGCTCATACTTTTTGCAATGCACCAAGTAGCCCCCTTACAACATTAGTTACGCATTGTATGTAATTGGATAGAGAGGGTTGAAGTACCCTAAAATAATCCATGGGCACATCATAGTACACCCTAGGTCATGAACTAATTTCAATAGGCTTTTGGTTCAACCAACATACATGACCCAAGGTGCAAGGCATGATGCTACATTCATCAACACATAACGATGTGCACTATCTTGTGCCAACGGGGCAAGTTGGATTGTTGTGCCAAGCCCTTCTAACACTTGGACCCTATCACTCCTTCTTCATATGTGTCCCAAATTTTTCATTCCATGTGTTGAAACCCCTGCATGTATTTTTTCACAAAACCCAATGTTTAGTCCACCATATATACTTGGTTACAATTGATGCTATTGGCCTTGCCTAGTTATTCACATATTGTTTAAATGTACCCATGGCTTTTTCAATGGGGTACATCCACCTATTATGTATTGGCCAACATATTGCCAATTCTTCCACCACATGTAACACTAGGTGGGTCATCATATAAAACAAAACACCCAACAACTCCCACTCAAGGAGGCTAAAGGTGAATGCAACATCTTTTTTCAAACCTATTAAGTCTGATGGGTTTCATACTCTTGCACATATGGTGTGGAATACATGTCTTAAGCACATCATATTTAGTCAAACATTGACATCCATTAGTCCTCGTAAAGCCAAAGGCATCAACTATTGCATTAGGACATGCCATTGATGGCTTTTCATTGACCCAAGTTTCTGTCCATGATGTATTTCCCAATAGCACCACAATAATATGTTAGGACTTTCACAAATTGAACCCACCAATAAATTGATTGAGTTCAATAGGTTTTAACACATAAGGGCCATATTTATAAGAAAGACAAAAGGTGTCAAATGGATTGCTTGGAGAGGGTGGTTGATTATATAAATACCTATATTTTGTGTTTACAAATTTGCCATTAGAGAGGTGAAATATTCAACATTTTTGTCACCTTCGCTAGGACATTTTAGAAAATTTCATTTTATCATTTTTTGGATTATTTTATGAAAAAATTGACCATTTGCTAAGGCAACTAATTAATTTTGAAATATTCATTTTCCAGAAATTGATGTGGAAAAAAATGAAAAAAATATTGTTAAGGGAGTAGTTATTTGTGATAATTATTAGTTAGTATATTTCTATTTACTTAGTTATTGTTTTTAGGAATTACTAGCTAGATTACATAGTTTTTATCACCATTTGAATTCAAATATAACATAAGACTTCTTTTTTTTAGGTATATCTTTTGGAGAAGAGAAAGAGATGAAAGACCATTGCATTATTTTAAAACATGGAACTTTAAAGGAGCATGAGAGAAATATGTTTGGATCTCTGGAAAAAATTTGTTTCCATAGTTATAGTTGTTATTTTGATGTTTTCATTATTGGATTTTAATTTTGAAACTAGTTCTAAGTAAAATTGAATGAACATATTGTGTTAATACTAGTTTTATTGTATTTCAATCCATATTTTAGACTAGAATATATGATTAAAAATTATATATTTACCATTTGGTGACCATCCCAAGGTTTGAATTCAAAGTGAATTTCATACTGTTGTTTATGTCTTGTTGTTGAAATTTTTGTTTCTATAGATAGATAATGAACTTTATTTTCATTTCAAATCTTGATCATATTTTTTCTTCTTCATGAAGCAAAATTTTAAAAGTAGCAAATTGTGAAGATTTTATTTTAATGTAAAAGTTTGTTCAGATTTGATTAGGATGTGGAGATATGGAAAATAGAATTATAACTAGAAGTTCGAGCAAACAATTAAATCAAATTATATAACATGAACAAGTGGAAAATAGCGTTGCGTTTAACAACAATTTGAGTGTAAATTAGATAGATTAGTGGTTTGAAACACCTAGAAGAGTTTTTTGAATACAATAAAGACATTCGTGGATAGAAGAGAGACTTGCAAGTCACATAATGCTTCAAGCAGCCTCGATTATTCCTTGTGAAGTTCAAATTGGTGAAGCACAAAGGCGCTTCAATAGTCTATAACAAAATTCTAGGTGAAAATAACGTCAGATTGAAAATGCAAACTCATAGGTTGAGTTTATATGAAGGAATGGAATTTGATCCTCAACAAGAGTTATGTTGGAATCAATAGACTTGATGCAGCAACATGATTCTAATGCTTTGATTGAAGAACAACAACATAAATTCAACATGTCAGAAAAGCAATAAGTGGTATTAAAGTACAAATCTACTTCAACTCCTTATTATTGAGAAGGCCAAGAAAATGAAAAGTTTGAACAAAAAGCTCAAAATTTTGAACCTTTGATTCACTATGTTGTTGAGCAAGAAGTCATAATTCAAGATATTAGAATATCCAAAGGAGTTGATTCAATACTTGTAATTAGACAAAGAACTGTAGTTTTACCAATAGTAGAACCAACAGTAATAGAAGGTGTTCCTATGGCTGTAAGAGTGAGGTATAGTGAACCCAAAATTAATTAGCATCATGGTAGCATTAATTGTGGAGTTTGAAGGGATTGGAGTAAAGGAATTCATAGTGTCAACAAAGTTCCAAGACCAAATTCTCCGCATTGCACATGTTGCCATCAGATTGGACATTAGGTCAATGAATGTCCATTTATTGAAGATAATGTGAGGCAGGATATGCTTAACATTTTTAGAATTATAATCTAGAAGCTACAAAAGTAGGAAATCATGGACCTATTGAACTAGAAGATATGTATTAGAGAAGGTTAAAATTCCAAATAGATTCATAGAACAAATTTGGAGAGATAATAGAGTAAAAATGAAAGCTCAAATTGGGGTAGATGAGTACTTGTCTTTGTAGCTTCTATACAAAGTCTATTACAACAAAACAATATTGGAGTTACTTATACTTAATACCTATTGGAACTTCAAATTTCAAAATGGAACCAATGAGATTTGTGCCATTATATTATGTCGCAATGCCTTAATCTATAATTCCAGTTACTAAAGGTCCATTTTTATCAACACCGATTACTATTGTTGGCAATATCAAATCTAGAGCACACACTCCAAGGGGAACAAAATTTGTGAATTTGCATGAAGATTTTCCTAAAAAGGTGAACATAATTTTTGCTAATTAGCCATCAAATAAAAAAGGAAGCACCAAGATCACAAAAACCTCTAGGATATTTTAGATTGCCAATGGTGCATCCAAGCAAGCCACCATTACCACCAAGCAAACCTTATTGTCGACCATTTAACTATCCTGAGTAAGTCAAGGATTCAAACCCAGATTCTCATGTCAAAGTATTTAAAGTTGCCATTAGAACAAATAATGAAATAGATGATGCATAATTGTTAATTTGTTCAGTTTTACCCTTAGAAACATTGTGTTTAACTGGTGTAATAATTATTTGGGAGATTATTTAAATTGTACTTTTGCATAATTGTAGCTAGCCTTTTGTAAAGGTACAAAAAAGTTCAAAATGATGAACATGTTTACCTATAGTTGAAAAACATGAAGCATGAGAAGAACGAAATAGTGAAAGTCTATTATGAAATATTACTAAAGTTGGCCAATAGTATCAACACAAGACAACAAATAGTTTATTAATTTTTTTTTCAGATTTAGATTACAACCATATCGCGCCTAGCAACAAGTATGAAAAGAGAAACTTTTTATCAACATAAGGAAGTTGCTTTGGTTTGCGAAGAAGGGAATTTTTTAAATAAAGGCCATAAGCAATCTATTAGTACCATAGAGTAATAAGACAATACTAACTCAAAAACCTCATATAATTCCAAAAAAACATGAATGTATTGTACAAATTGTCATAGTGTCCATAATGTTGAAACATGTAAAGTCAAAAGGAAGGAAAACCATGTTCTTATAATTTATAAGGTTACAATTCAACATATTAAAGTACAGAGGCTTGAAAAATATTCTTGTCATATTTATGGTGATATTGGACATAAGATCATAAATTGTCCTAAGTACAATGATAGGCAAATATGTTTAAGAATAAAGGAGTGAAACCTATAAAGAAACAAGCTATGGTAGAACCCAAGGTTTCAAATCCTTTGGTCCATATATGGTGGATGTGAATATGCCATCACCAAGAGCAAGGTTACTAAAAAACATGTGTTTAAGGACAAAAAGCCAATCAAGAAGAAGTTTGTTGTTGACTAGGAAGAGGAACAAAGACTACAACAATCTTTTGCCAAGATTATTCATGAGATGCAAGCAAAGGACCCACTACAAAATCTAATTCCAAAAGAGAAAACACAATGGAATACAAGTTGGGCAAAATTGCTAGAATCAAAGGTTTCCACAAAACTCATTGTGTCACAAAGTTTGTCTACTAGTCGTATCAACAAAATTATGTATGTGGAACAAATATTCCAAGATATTAGTAAATAGATGTTGGAGACAACCTATACTTTGAAGTTAAGTTAATTATTGAAGATAACACTAAATCTTAAAAATACATGTGGCAAAATTTGAAGCTAGAAAAACCAAATATAGCTACTAAATAGATATCAAAACCTAGTGTAGTCATAGTGGTTGAGGCACGTTTGGAACTAAACACAACAACTATAAAGGTAGATAACCAAATGGCAGTTATCCAAGTGCAAGTGAGGAAAAACATTATTGATGATGTTTTGATAAATGGAGGAGCAAATGTGAACATTCTAATAGAAAACCTCATAACAAAGTTAAGTTTCCCTAAACCAATACCAACTCCATACCACCTTAGAATGCCAAATTGGAATATGATTAAACCTTTAGGAATCACTAGGAATTTAAAGATTCACATACATGGTATTCCATATATAGCCACATTTACTATTCTAAAAAATAATGTGATAGACTTTAATTATTCTATGTTGCTAAAACCCTTGGCTCATAGATGCAAAGGTTGCACATGACTGGGGTAACAATGTCACTATTGTTCAAGGTAGTGGAACAATCAGAACAATAACAATTAACAAGAAATTAGGAGCAAAAACTAGAAGGCCCCAAGTACTTGTTTGTTATGACTTCATGCAAGGGTTAACAAATGAAAAGGAGGATATAATCTTTGAAACATAACCAAAATTTCTCAATTGGCACAATTACATTATTAGAAAAAATAATTTCATTGTTGAGTGTTGGAGTATCAAAAATCAAAAGCATTGAGGAATCTAATTCAAAGCAAAGGACATCATATCAAATAATTGTAGAAGTGGTGCTTTCAACAATGAAATTAAAAGACTTTTACGTTAGACTAAAGATTTCATTGGAAGACAAGGTTTATTTAGAAACCTATAACCATCAAAGCCATGATGATATTCAAGTGGATTAGACACTAGCAAAAATACAAGTACAAAATCTTCAAATAACACGTTGGACTTTGACTAAAGAACAATAGCTTGTTAAACTAAATCTTGGTACAAAGGCAAATCCACAATATATCGAGGTTAATTCACAATTGACAAAGGAGAAGATTGGGGAACTTCAAATATTATTCAAGGAGTTCAAGGACGTGTTTGTTTGGACTTACAAAGATTTGAAAGGCGTACCTCCAAAATTATCTCAACATCAAATTGAGTTCAATACCTCAATACCACTAACACATCAAGCAAGGTACACATTAAACCCTAATTATGTTATAATTATCAAACAAAACATTGACAAATTATTAGCAACTAGATTCATTCAACCAATAGAGGAACCTACATGGTTATCACCGATAATGGTAATGCCTAAGAAGAATGGAAAATTGAGAATTTGTGTCAATTTCATAAAATGGAATATGGCAACCAAAAAAAATCCTTACCTTTTGCCATTTTTTGATGAGGTACTAAACATTATAATAGGGTACGAAGCTTATTTAATTTTAGATGGATATTCAGGATACCATCAAATTTTTATGACCCTTGAAGATAGGTACAAAACAAATTTTGTAATTGATTGGGGAATTTTTGTTTGGATGGAAATGCCTTTTGGTGTCAAAAATGGGCCACTAACTTTCGAGAGAGTAATTAAAAATGTTTTTAGAGTACTTAGATCAATTCATGAAGATATTTTTGGATGACTTCATAATTTATAGTGATTTGTAGAGTTAATTAATGAAGTTCAAACTTTGCTTTCAAAAATGCAAAGAATATCAAATCAATATCAATTTAGATAAATGTGCCTTTATGGCATTTTCAGGACCGATTTTAGGGTCTATAGTTTCCAAGGAAGGAAAAATACCAAATCCAAATAAGTTTTAGGCAATAGTGAATATGCTAATACCTACAAACTCACAACAAATTTAGGTCTTGATGGTATGGTTTAGCTTTATAGATGTTTCCTCAAAAAATTGGCTTTATCATGGCACCAACTACCAAGTTGATGAGGAAAACATAACCTTTTATTTAGACCACACAATGTCAAAAAACTTGGGATCAAATCAAGAAAAAGTACATGGAAGCACCAATTCTAGTACCTCCAAATTGGCAAATGGAATTTCATATGCACATGGATGCATCATTGTTGGCAATAGGTGCAATGTTGGCATAAAACCCAATTGGTAAGTATGATCATCCCATAGTATATGCTTGTAGATTGCTAAATAAAACAAAACATAATTATACTACCATAGAAAGAGAAGCCTTGGCAATGGTTTATGCATTACATAAGTTTAAACATTTTCTACGGGAAATAAGTTTGTGTTTTATGTAGACCATATAGCTTTGATGTACTTGGTCAACAAACCACAAATGTCAGGAAGGATAGCAAGATGGTTGTTGTTATTCTTGGAATATGAATTCACAACAGTCTACAAACTTGGTAGAACACATGTAGTTGTTAATACTTTATCCATAGTACCAAATAACTTAGAACCATTAGGTGTCCTAGATTAGACTGTGGACATGTCATTATTTTCTAAACCTATACGGATGTAGGAAGTGAAATTTTATTTAAAGATGAGTCATATGCCAAAAATTCTGAACTTAGCTCAAAATAAAAATTGGCCAAAAAGGCAAAACCTTTTACTCTAAAAGAAAAAATAAAAATAAAATGGGACAAAACAACAAAATGTGCATATGTTTGACCACCTCAAAAACATAGATTGTTTTAAAGGAGCTACGTGAAGGAGTGGTTAAGGGACATTTTGCTGCAGATATTATTTCAAAAAAAAATTTGGATGTAGGATATAGGTGGCTAATTTTATTCACGAATACTCATATTTTTGTGAAATTTGTGATAACTATCATAAAATTGGGGGATTAAAAACAAAAAGTCTAGCCAAGTTGGTAACAACACTTCCAAAATAACCTTTTATGAAATGAAATCTATATTTTGTAAGTCCAATCAAACCAACAAGAAGACTAACTTGAAACAAATATATTTTTGGTAGCTATAGATTATGCAACCAAGTGGGTAAAGGCAAAGGCACTTATAACCAATATTGCAATAGTTATAATTAGATTCATGTATGAATATATTTTGAACAGATTTGGATGTCCATTAACCATGGTTATAGATTAGGGAGTACATTTCATTAATGACACATTAAAGCATTTGAGAGAAATCTTTTGTTGAAGCATGCTAGTTATACTACATATTATCCACAAGGAAATGGACAAACAAAGTCTACTAACAAAGTCATTGGCAGATTATTGACCAAATTGGTTAATGAAAAAGTAACCAACTAGGATGAACATCTGTTTATAATTTTGTTTTCATATAGGACTACTTACAAGGTGGCAACCATTTATACACCTTACTAGTTAGTCTATGGTTTACATCCTCTAATGCTAGCAAAATATGTTTTGTTGGCTCTTAGCGGGGATCACAAAAATGTAGAACCAACCAAAGTGCTAACAACCATAATTACATAACTGAAAAAATTATAGGAAAACAAATTGGAAGCTTAAAACAATGTGGGAGCCAACTAGTGGAGCAGATTTATGTAGAGTCAACTGAAAAATATTAAGTTCCAATTTGAAGATTATGTTTTATGGTTTCCCAAGGGAGAAAAAATACATATGGGCAAATTCAAGAAAAGATGGTTTCCTCCATTCATGGTATAATATTGCTTACCCAATAATATTTTTATTTTTATGTTTGTTAATAATTTTGAAACAAACCTAATATTGGTCAATGTTAATAAATTGAAACCATGTACATATGTGGATTAGACATTGAAGGGGATTCAAAGTTCAAAGGATTAGAAGTCTTTACAATTTATAGATGAAGAACACATGGAAGAAATATCTGATGAAGAATAAAAAATAAATAAAAAATAGAGACCATTGGGATTAATAAGATAGCAGTATCAAAAGAAACCCCAATAAATTTGATAAGTCAATAGGTTATGAACAAATATTCATACCATGATTATGTAGATTCACAATTATTAAATTATGGGGTAGATAAGTCAATGACATTAAAACAAGATTTTGTTGATCTGATGATTCAAAATAGGTTATAAGGGATATGTAACGTAAACAACACCAAGTCATTAGATTAAAAAATGTCATTAAAATTACCTAGTGCTATGACCATAGAATTCAATGGTTAGTAGGTATTTATTATAGCCCATGTTGATGTTAATATGAATTTAAGTGGGAAACGACAGGTGTCAAAATAATTTTTAAAAAAAAATCATTAAAACGTTGGCCCTAAAATGAAAAGTGAAATGCCACTTCGTGAAACGAGGTGATAACGCTTCAAAAGGCAACAAACTCTACAACAACTTTTTGTTTTCGATTTCTACAAATAGGTTCTAGTCATTTTTTGTCTCTAGAATAAGTGTTGAAGAAAGTCTTGTGGAGAAAGTACAAAAATAATTTAGAAAGAAGTTGCAGAAGTTAGAAGAGGAGCAAGAAAGATTGAGAGAGCAGCAAAAATTTGTAAACATTTTGCTTTTACAATCTAGGTCTCTAGAAAAAGGTCCGCCTTTTTCTTCTCCAATTTATTCTTCTTCTTCTTCTCATAAATCTTTTCCAATATCCAAATTTGAGAAATATTTTGAAGAAATTAGAAAAAAATGAAAGAGATTGTAAAAAAATATTGAGGAGATAAAGCTTTTAAAAGCCTAAAAGACATGCAAGTCATAGTGAACAAATTAGTCTCATTTCGATTTCAACTTCTAGGGAAGACCACCAGGAGGACGATTTGCAACAACAATAGCAATCACCATTACATCAAGAGGAGCATAGTCATGAATAGATTCTAGAGAAAGTTCATATTCCCAACAAGAAGCACACAAAGAGAAAAAATCAACAAATAATGGTTGCAAATTTGCATGGGAAGAAAGTGCATACTCATTGAGACAATGAGATTAGGTCTGTTTTTACTCCAACATAGTAGATTTATAATGGCAATTTGAAGAATGTTTTGCTTTGGACTAGCTCTGGAAAGGAAGAAAAAACATGGGCAAACAAAGTCGAATTGGTAGGCATGTTTGAAATTGAGTGGAAGACACCTCACCACAACATTCTAGTTGAATTTCTAAAAAACTAGAAGTTGGATCATGAACATAATAGAATCAAGGTTATGTTGGGGGAGGAGCAAAGAATAATAAACAAGCATGTGTTGGTAGAAGTTTTTAGAATCTACCATATAAAAGAAACAAAGGTAGACTAGGCATAAATGTCTAATGCCAAAGTAGCATTGGTAGAAATAGTAGATAGAGTTCTTGATACTTACAACACCAATGAAGGGGGGGTTGTGAAAAAGGTGAGGTCAGAATATGCTAATAGAAATGTTGCCATTTCGCCAATTATTTACCATAAGGATAAGGTGTAATATTTTGATAATAAGTTTGTCATGATGATCTCAAGGGCATATCATGGAGAATTTGTTAATTGGGTTGCCATTATGTATTTTTAATTGGTCAAAGAATTGATCAAATGGGAGAAGTGTTAGAAAAATATGATTGAAGGAATAACCAAACGAAAACCAAAAAATGATGTAAGCCATTTTGCCGTAGTCCTTGAAGTTATATTTCAGAAATGGTTTCCATTAGAAAGGCTAGAATCACTGGAGAGGAAGAAGCATGCAAAAAAACTTCAAGAGGACAAAAGAAAAATAATCAGTTTAAGGGAGAAGTTCATTAAGAATAAAAGGCCTTTAAACCTTACACACATCTATCCTAAAAGTAAAAACAACAAAAAATTAGGACAACTAGGAGAACAATTTTGACATCTCAATATGATGATGACGAGGAGAGAGAGACTCTTTAAAAAAGGAAAATAAGACAAGAGGATATTGTAATGAAAGGCAATATTGATTCACAACAAGCAACAAAATTGCTGAAGAAGCAACAACAACATTAAAGATACAAGGAGAAATCCATATCTCCTAAACCTAATCCAAGATTAATAATTTTTCCCAAACAAGAGCAGAGGTTTGATGGGTAGGAGTATCAAAAATTACCCAAAAAGGAGCCAAAATCTCAAGTTCAACAATTAACAAAGGACCAAATATAATATTTTGATCACGATCCACTAGAAGTTCAGTAATCTATTCCATCACCATAGAATAATGAAGGTATGTTGGTTTTAAGACGAAAATTTGCAACATGAATGAATGTATTTGGAGAAGTTTGGATTGCACACATGAATTTAAATTCGTCATGTACAAGTTCTAAGGGTCAAACTCCTAAGTTTAATACACAAGGGTCTATGCAAGGGGTAGAAGCAAAATTGGATGAGCACATAAGAGTTACTACTATGTTTAAACATGCAACAAAATATAGTGTACATATGACAAATATTTTGTTTATACTTTTTGATGTGGAAATCAATAATACACATATTATAGAGGAAAAGGATAGATCTATTCAAAATCTTCATGGAGCTTTAGAGAAGGAGTACAAGCTCAAAGAAAAATTGCAAGATAAAAATAATGAAAATAGTAAGATACTAGCAAAACTCCAAGCAACCAAACAAAAAATTAATAACATACAAAAGTAGAGCAAGGATTTGGAGAACATCAAAATGGAAAGAGATTCCTTGTAGGAAACTTTAAAGGAGACAAATGCTAATTACTTGGGTTTAAAAGCCGAGAAGGATACTTTAAATATAGAACATAACAAACTTCAAAGGGATTACATGCACATGGAGGAAACTTTCTTGAAGCAACAAAAGGAGGTGGAGGAGCTTATAATGGATAATGTTAATGAATATCAAACTAAGAATGAGGTACAAAGGCAGGTTGACCAGAGGCATGCATAGATGGATAGGAATTTATAGAAGTAGATGGCCTTTAATGAAAAGTTAAAGGAGCTAAGAGATTTTAGAGGAAGAAAGGATAGCCATGAGAAGGAGGATGTTTGATAGACTTTAAAACAAATAGAATCTATTTTGCAAGAAGTTAGTTTTCATGAGTATGCATCAATAGCCACAAAAATAAGGGAGTAAGTACAACTTGAGGAACATATAATGCAAGAAGATCATGAAGGTTAGATTGAACATGTGTTAAAGTTGCATAATAGGATTAGACTCGGATTACAACAAAAAATCAGATAGTACTTCAATTTGAAGTACATGCAAAACACATTGTAGAACATATAGAATAGATTATTGTATAGACAAATCAAATTTTTTGAATCACAAGATCAAAAATAGCAAAACATTTAGCTTTCTTAACACATTTTTTATTCAAAATTCTAGGACATAATTCAAAATACGAGTGGGGTAATGTCAAAGGAGTAATTATCTGTGGTAATTATTAGTTAATATATTTTTAATTACTTAATTACTATTTTAAGGAATTGCTAACAAATTATTTGAATTCGAATAGAACATAAGATTATTATTTTTAGGTCTAATTTTTGGACAAGAGAAAGAGACGAAAGACCATTGTATCATTCTAGAACATGAAGCTTTAATGGAGTATGAGATAAATATGTTTGGATCTATCGAAAAGCTTTGTTTCCATAATCAGAGTTATTATTTTGATTTTTTAAATCATATTTTCATTATTGGATTTTAATTTTGAAACTATTTGTAAATAGATCTGAATAAACATATTGTCTTAACATTAGTTTTATTGTATTTCAGTCCAGATTTTGGACCCGAATATAAGATTAAAGATTTTGTATTTACCAACAAGGCATAGATTTTTAATTTTTGGGATGTTAACTTAATATTGGCTGATGATTGTTTAAATGGTATGTTATGATTGTTTAAATTTTGAATCAATTAGTATAAGACTATGAGGATAGACATGTTTAAAGACTTTTGATGTTATTTTGATTTCATGTTTTTCTTTCATTAGAAACATAAACTTAACATTTTGTTTTTAAAAATATTTTTCTTGAAACTATGTTTAATTTGAGTACATGTTAGTATAAAAATTGTAGTTATAACTATTTTTGTTAGTTCAAGTGTATTTGTTTGTTGTTTCAAGAACCTATTGTTAGAAATCTATAAGTTGAAACTTTAACGGGAATTTTTTAAAAACCCGTTATTTTATGAATGAACATAAATTGAAACAATTCAAGGAAACATAATATTCATAAGTCTTGAGGTCAAAGGAAATAAATTAAAACATTAATTCAAATTTATTAGATTGAAAACTGAAACAATTTAAGTGCATAAAATTGAAATGAAATTCACCATAAACCATTCAATAGAAGTCTAAAACCAATGCACATTAATTATAGTCCAAAACATGTGAGGTTATGGAATTACCTTACATGTACCAAAATTCATAAAATTTCCAACATGGAATATTATATCTTCTCCACATTAGCATTTGGGATTTTTAAATGAATTGAAAAATGCAACTTTTCAAATCTAGGGGTTTGTGACCCAAAACTAGAGTCATCATATGATTCAATTTTGAAATCATAAAATACATCCATGAAGTCAATGGCATGCAAACACAAGTTAATGCATTGGAACTTGAAGACTTTTGAAAACAAAGCCCATGGATGACTTTTTGTGCAATGGTTTGAAGATATTATGCATGGTTAATCCAAATAATTTCAAGATCACATCTTTGTTTCACTACTAAAGAAGTGGGGTGCAATTTACTAGCCTAAATCACTATGGGACCTTAAAAGTGGAATAACTTCATTACATTTTACTCTTATTTCACTATAATATCATTATGCAGACATCATATTTCATTACTAGTTAACATAATTCACTATTATAATTTACTATAGTAAATAAGTTTATTTTTATGTTTTTAAAAATATTTTATTTATGTTACTTTATGATATACCATATATTATTTTAAGTTACTTTACTTATTCAAACTTATATTTTATGTTATTATAAACTATTATACTTTATTTTACCTTAAGGTATTTTAACTAGTTTATTACAAGCTTTTAAGTTATTCTAAATTAAATTATTTAGCTAACTTTAAGCTATACCTTAGGTTATTTTATTTTAAATTAATATGTGTTATTTGAAGTTATACTTTAAATCATTCAAGGTCATTCTACTTTATGTTATTATAAATTATTTTATCTTAAGTATAATAACTTAAAATAATCTAAAATAAAATACAATGACTTAAGGTAAAAGTAATTTACAATAAACAATAATAACCTATGAAAAATAATTTTAAATACTCTACAATATAATAACTATCAATAACCTACAATATTATAACATATAATACCCAACAATAATTTATAATACAATAATCACCAATAGTTGTAATATAACATATAATAACCATTAATAAAATAGCCATCAATAACCATTAATATAATAGTCACCAATAATAAAAATACAATAACATTAATAACCACAAATATCCACAATAGAATATTCACCAATAGCCATTAATATAATAATCATTAATAACCACCAATATCCATAATACAATATTCACCAATAACCACCTATAGCCACTAATATAATAACCATTAATAACCACCAATATTCAATAACAAAATATCCACCAATAGAATAATCACCAATAACCACTAACATAATAGCTATTAATAACCATCAATATCCACCAATAGAATAATCACCAATAACCACTAACATAATAACTATTAATAACCACCAATATCCACCAATAGAATAATCACCAATAACCACTAACATAATAACTATTAATAACCACCAATATCCACCAATAGAATAATCACCAATAACCACTAACATAATAGCTATTAATAACCATCAATATCCACCAATAGAATAATCACTAATAACCACTAACATAATAGCTATTAATAACCATCAATATCCACCAATAGAATAATCACCAATAACCACTAACATAATAGCTATTAATAACCACCAATATTCATCAATAGAATAATCACCAATAACCACTAACATAATAACTATTAATAACCACCAATATCCATCAATAGAATAATCACCAATAACCACTAACATAATAACTATTAATAACCACCAATATCCATCAATAGAATAATCACCAATAACCACTAACATAATAACTATTAATAACCACCAATATCCATCAATAGAATATCCATCAATAACCATTAACAGAATAACCACTAATACTCATTAACAGAATAACCACTAATACTCATTAATAGAATAACCACCAATAGTCATTTATAGAATAAGAACAATAACCATTAACAAAATAACCACAATAGCCATTAATGTAATAAGCACCAATAACCACTAATATAATAGTCACTAATAGCCATTGATATAATAACCAATAATAAGCACTAATATCCCTTAATAAAATAACCACCAATAACCATTAATAAAATAACCACCAATAACCATTAATAAAATAACCACCAATAACCATTAATAAAATAACCACCAATAACCATTAATAAAATAGCCACCAATAATCATTAATAAAATAGTCACTAATAGCCATTAATAGAATAGCCAACAATAGCTAATAATTACTAATGGTCATTAATATAATAACCACCAATAACTATTCATAGAATAACCATTAATAAACATTAATAGCCACCAATATAATAGGTACTAATAGCCATTAATAACCACCAATAGCCATATATTAGAATTGTTTAGGATTGCCAAAAATAATTTAAGGTGAAATAATTTATAATAGATGAAAGTAACTTAAGGTGAAATAACTTATAATCACCTATAATTGCCAATAATAACATAAGGTGAAATAACCTTCAATAGCCAAAAATAACTTATAATAGCGGAGTACCCTAAACTGAAATAATTTACAATAGCCAAAAATAGCTTAAGGTGAAATAAGTTTAAAATAATAAAAATTAACTTAGAATAACCAAAAGTAGCCTAGGGTGAAATAGCCAAAAATAACCAAAAGTAATTGATAATAGCCATAAATAATTGTAAATAATGTAAGGTGAAATGATTTAAATTAATGGAAAAATAATCATATAATAATTGAAAATAGCCTAGCATAGGTAGTATTATTATATTAACAATAAATTTATCCATTTATTAAACTTTTTTTTCAAATGAATGGTGATTGAAATGCTATTGAATAATGATATTAAAAAAAAATTGTTCAAATGATTTTAAACTTTGCAAAGGAAATAAATGTAATTATGTATATTATTAAAAAAAACTAAAAACTAAACTCAAATCATTTCATTTGAACAAAATCCAATAAGATATGAAATTTCAAAATTTATCTTTTTGTAATGTTAAAAATGAAGTATTTGATAAATAGAATGTAATGTAACTACCACAACAAGTGGGGTGGCTTAATGGTAAAGGTGTTTATCGCCATTCCAAAGGTCAAAGGATCAAACCTTATGAGTGGTGTTGTATGTGGTCAACAATGGTATGTTTATCGAATATTCTCTTATTGAATTCCTATAATAGGTGCCTAGGTGGATTATGTGGCCTACCTAGGCTAGGTTTTAAACCTAGCCTAGGTAATGACATGTGTCAATAAATAATAGGTTTTTTAAATCATGAAATTATCAATAATATTATATATTAAATAATTAAAATTTAATTGATTTCCATGTTGGTTAATTAATTAACTAGTAAATGAATGGTTTGATAAATTTGTATTTCATTCGAGAGTAACCTTGTTTCACTAAGTATTAGTGAAACAATTCATTGTTCATAGCAACTAGTCCCTGTTCACTAGGGGGTTAAACAATTTCATCAGGTAAAAATGTCCAAATTCATTCAAAATTTAATGAAACCTAGAGTGAATTAGGACGCATTTTTTAATAGTGCTTATAACGCTAAACTATGACTTGTTCACTCTACAAAGACACCATAACATAGAGGGGTTCAAATATATCCTAAGGAAGATATAATCTAAAACTATGACATTTGTGAAACCAAATAACAAATAGTTAATGGGTTCACTTGCAACAATTATAATTGTAGGGTTTTGGCAATCCAAGGTTCATAGTTGTTAGACTATTGGTTTTGGCATAAATTGAGGTGTCGAAGATGTGAACAAGTGAAGGTACAAGGTGGTGACCATGGTTTGGACAATCTCACATAATTTGGAACAAAAATCAAATGCAAACCAAATGACCAAGAAAAAATAGTCCTAAAGGCTTGGTGTTCCATTACTATAGTTTGTTTATTGTTTACTATTTACAATTTTACATCCATTTGGGACCAAAGAGTCCATTAGACGCAAGGTAGATCATGGAGGACATATTGTCCTCTCGTACTTGTAGCATGCCACAAATTTGGCTAAGGTGATTATGTTTGTAGTCTACATGAGTTCAACAAGGGTGCTAGTGTGGGTGAGGGGCAAGGTTGAACAAAAGCATTCCTTAACTTTATGTGTATTTGAACAAACAAGGAGCAAATGCTCTTCATCCTTTACCTTCCCCAAGTCGTAGCCCTGACAAAGCCTCTTTGCGTATGGCACGCCCTTCCACGCACCTAGCACTACCTCAAGTTGTGTGTTGCCACACCAAAACCGAGCCAAAGCTTTTCACAGTTGAACATAGTTGATGTCACACAAGTAGCTTTCACTTTCGTATGACATACCTTTGAAGCGCAAGTATCTTATCTACACGTTGGTCTCGATCACATGGTTGGTAAAAAACTTTTCAATGAAAGCCAACCACATATTATCCTTCACCCTTTCTACATTCAACATTGTGTGGGGAAAACCTGGAAGGGGTGGGGCCCTAGCCTCCTGGTTGGTCGGGCCTCTTGCCATAAATCTAGTAACAATTGGTTGCATTAACTATAGCATAGCCAGCTTAGCCTTCCGAGCTCCTACCCATATGTAGTGCGCATTGCACCAAAGTACTCGGTTTTCCGTCCAACCTCTCACCCTTGCTAAACAAATTGGATGTATATGCATTGTCCCAAGAGTCGTTCCCAACAATGGTTGAGCAGTCCCCGCATGTAGCGCACGGGCCGTTGCAAGCTCCTCAACCTTCAACGCACGGGTTGTTGCAAGCTCCTCAACCTACAGTGCATGGGCCATTACAAGCTAAGGCGCCATTTCCAACGACAATTGAACCAGAGGTAGAAAACTTGCCACCTCCTAGGGCTAATTCTTGAGCAACCGTTTTTTCACAAATCTAGCCCAACATTTATTTCATGCAACAAGCATAGCGAGTTGGGCTTCCCATGCCTTTCCCAAGATGTGGTCTTTAGTGACCGTGCTCACACGGTTATAGTATAATAACATTTATCCCCATGCAAAGTGTTCAAAAGGGAACTTGCCAAATTTTGCCAACACGATGGACGTGTTGGTTTTTTTCCACACCTCGAGCACGGACTTGAGGAACCTTCGATACACTACTTCAATAACTTCTATTTTCTTGGAGTCCACCCAAACCTCACAAGCATAGCTTGTTGTAGAATGCACCAGCATGTTGAAGAGATCATATTGCAACTTAACATCCATAATACGTAGCTTCGCATAGCGATAGTTTAGCACAAATAGTGAACGCATGCTAGCAATTGCTAGTCAAAAAACAATTTGTTGCCTTTTGCAAATCTTTCTATTAACACCAACATGTTTGAATGTGAAAAGTTTAGGGATAAACAAAATATTCACCTCCAAAAATGAAAATCTTCTTTCAAATCTTCTTGTCACTCTTAACTAATTGTCATATTCCATGTTCTTTGAAGTTTCCATTGAAATAAATTCCCATGCTCTACACTTGAAGTTTTCACACATAAACTTTTGCATTTTACACTTTATGAGGTTTTTGTACATACAAAAGAAAATTTGTTGCTTTCATATATATTTTCTAAATCATGTGAAGATTAACCCAACATAGGTGCACTAGGCTCCTTCATGTAAGAAAAAAAACATGACAAAATTAGTTTTACCACTAATTTTGGCAAAAAAATCAATTTCGATCCCAATTATTTTGCTTTGTACTTTCTTTGCCCCTATTAGCATCTCATTCCCTATTTCATGAAACTAAGTTTAATCTGACCCCTAATTGAAAACTTTGTTGCTCAATGAATGTTTTTTAAATATTTGAATTGGAATTGCCTAATTATGTCCAAGGTAGTCATAAAATAAAAGGATGATTTAAATTTTTTACTTACACATGAGAAAATGGCTTCATCCTTTAAGTTGTAGCTTGTGATGAGTTGTTGAATGTTGAATTTCAACGTGAGGCAACATGGTGCTTAATTTCAAGGCCCATGCCATTTTTTCATTACCTTAAAACATTGAAATTGTAGAAATGTTCTTAAGCTCCTTAAAAATCCTCAATTGTTTATTTATGCTTGTTGCTTTGCTAATTGAACTTTGGATTTTATAGTGTGCACAAGTTGCTTTTGCTCTAAATTTATTTGTGAACACTAAGTTGAAGTTTGGAAATCATATAGAGTTTATGTGGTTACAAGTAATTATGATTTGTATTGGTGATTTGATGATTGTGGGTTGATTTTTATTTTTATTACAAGGTTGAAAGTGCATTATGTGCATTGCAATTATTGAATTTAGAGTCTTAACCAAAAAAAAAAATTATAAAAAAAAAATGAATTGTGCATCGTGAACTATGAATTGAACCATGATCAAGCCTACCAAGCTTCCTTGACTTTTAAATAATGTGAAAGATTCATTGTTGTCTATTTCTTGTAACAGAATGTGCAAGAAAGTGACAAACATTAAGGTTTTGACTTTGGATTTTGTGAAAGATCTTCAATGCTTGCATATCAATTTGTTTGACAATCACATCCATTTTCTTGAATTGAGGCAAACAAAACCAACATTTTGTCTTGTGTATTACCATTGTGTTGTTTTTGTGTCCCCTTTTGTTTATCTCATGGCACCTTTAAAGCCCCCAACAAAAATTTAACACAAATGTTTGTTTAGTGAGGTTTCTAAGGTTGGCAATGTCGTTAAGTCTAACATTGCTAGGGGTAAGGGGAAGTCTTTAGTCAATAAGGCATATTTTGGTCTTATTGATTTCACTAAAACCCCACTTGAAAGAAGTCTAAAAAAAATTAAAGTTAAAAGTAAGAAGAGGAAGAAAGTTTATGATTTGAATTGGAAATTTCAAGATGCATGGGCTACCAAATTACCTTAGGTTATAAAGAATGTGGTTAGTGATGATGGTCTTGTCACCCATGTGAAGTTTGTATAAAGGGTACATGGAAAGATCAATTGTTGGGTCCAAAAATTGATTTATCTTTGTAAGAATGTTAGCAAAAAGAAAGCCACCTCCACCATGTTAAGTGTGGCTAATAGTGCATTTTATTGGGCAAAGGACAACCCACATGCAAATAATGATTTATTGTATGTGATTGGTTAAGGGAGTTTGTTTTAGATAAGATTACGCATGGAAATTTGCTTGAAGGTGAGAAAAAACTAACTTAGTTCATTGTTGTGTTGTACATCTTGCAACAAGGGAAACCATTGATTTAGTTTCTTCAAATCAAAAATTCCTTAAGAGGCATCAGTGTGATAACATAGGCTAGACCATGGTTGAAATCGTGCATGAAATTGCAATTAATGCCCATGCCAAGGTAGTTAGGTAGGTGCACAAATGGGTGGCCCAATTTGCTATATATTTAAAGTCCTTTTTTACTCAAATCCTGATTAGATTTTTGAAATTACAATTAATTTACATTGATTTCCTCCATATTTTTTCCATGTCATTAATGATTGTGAGAATTGTTTCATTGGAAATGGGGAAAAACTTGACAACCTTGTCTTAATTTGTATGGTTGAAGGAAGTGACCATCATTTGTGTTAGAGGTCTTGGGATCGAAAAGTGAGCACATCACATTTTTCTACATGGATTTTGGGGAGCCCTTGGAGGGAGGAGAGGAAGTTATTGGTTGGCATGGGGATGAAGATGAAGTCGTGGATTTTGCAATGAGGATGGCAGAGTTGTTATTTGTGTTTTATAATTTGCTACCTTGCAACCAATTCCATTCCCACATGTGTTAGGTCTATATTTTGAGCAACAAAAAAAAACCATATATTAGTATTTAAATATGTCTTAAGGTTTCTTGGTTTCTCAACGAAACTATTGACATAAATGTATTTACAACACTTTTGTAAAAGGTTGTAAGAGCATCACAATATCCTTAAACCCTAACATTGAATTCTTTGAAACCTCCTCTTGTTGTATGCTTTGTCCAATTTATGTAAAAGGTGGCAAAGATTTGGAGGTGCAAATTAATTTTTTTTAAAAACATTTGAAAACTAGGTACTTGTCAACTTAATTATCCATCCTCTATGTGCACCAAGCCAATGGGAAAACAACATATCATTTGTCTCCAGTCCTAAGTGGGCTTTGGAATGCATTCTTATTTTGCGGGTCCTTTTTGGTTAAAGTTTTGCGATGAAAGGATCCTGGAAAACTCCCTTTTTGGAAATTGCTCATAGGGTGCAACATGTTATTTCAATAGGGTGTTTGATTTGCTTAGGAACGTGGACTAGGGTTGGTGCCTTCATTGAATAAGGTGTTGGGCCTTTGGAATGTATTATGTAATTCTTAGCATTGCTTCCTCTTATGCTTATTTCTACAACTTGACCCTTGCATCTCCTTCAAAATTGTGTTAAAATTTGGGTTGGGATGAACAGAAGGATGTTAATGGGCAAAGAATTGTCTTGTTCAAAAATGTGGGAAATGAAAGAAAGTTCCCCAAAGATTATGATGTAGCCTAACATGTGCAAGAGAGTTTGTCTTTGGATCTACCAATTTCACCAGAAGGATTATTTTATACAGTCCCTAGAAGAAGGAACTTAGATTCAAAGATGGGAATGACCTTAAAATTGATCCTACGTCACTTGCAAATATCTTTGCGAGAAGCTTTCTGGGCCCCAAGCCACATGAATGCATACATGCAATAGGAGTTCGTAAAGTGAGCAGTATACTTCCCAAGGCATGCTCGAAGCTCCAAGGGACTGGATTTTATGATGCTTGATCAAAATAGTGAGTTTGCAAAACGATTGAAAGGAACATGGATTTAAGAGTACAATGTAGAAAGCTTAATATCCATGTTGTGGATGAGATTCGTTGTAGCATGTTTGATGGAAGAATCTGGACACCCAATGAATTGGGTAGCAAAACTTTTTCCCATGATAGGTAAGAGAATGTGAAAAAATTCTTCTAGGAAGAGGCTTGGATTGAATGCTTTTGAACATAGGGTGTTTTTCAAGGTTTTGGAAAGTGTACATGAAGAATGATGCAAGGAGTGTTAATTTTTTGGGGAAGATTTGCACATCGTGTGTGCTCTAGAGATCCCATTTTATGTGATTTGTGCAAAACTAAAACATGACCTACATGGTCCAACTTGTTAATGATGCATGAATAATTTATATGATTTGTGTGAAATTTTAAATCTAAAGCCCTCCATTCATTTTGGTTTTTGTTGTTTTACAAAAAAAGGCAATAACATAAAGATACATTTTTTTGCCACCAATACATGTGATGGCTTTGGGACAACTTGTGTGCTAGCCATAACATTTAACAATATTATGTTGGATTTTTCTTTGAATGTGAAAGGTCTTGTGGAAGTAAATTTTTCAATTTGTATACACTGGCATTTTATTATTGGCAAAGATGGCAAGGAAATGTGTAGATGTTGGGATTCGAATATATATATAGTAATGTCCCTGAAACAATGTTGTCTACATAAAGACTTACAAATTTGATGTAATCATGGTGTTTTTTCACCTTAAAAGAGTTCCATAGCATTTTAGGGTACTATTTAATTGTTAATTACAATGCATATTTTTGGGGGGAGGGGGCACCATTGGAGGGCTATTTGAAAGATTGTACAAGTACTTCCTACATTCAGGGATAATTGAAGGGTTAGATGTGTTAATCGTAAAGGTATATTGGTCTCACAAATTATTTTAAATTAATTCTATCACTATATGAAGGTATTTGTGTTTGAGTGTGTTGGGGTAAAGTTTTTTTCATTTTTTTCCATGGTCCAATAATATATTTAAGGTCACACACCCATAAATTTTTGCATGTTTTCATAGTGAGAAGAAGTCACGAAAGGGCAAGGGGGAAGAATCATTGAAAACATATAGCATGCAAGTCAATTTTGGTGATAATATCTCATCAACACAATAAGTCTATTTGTAAATGGTAATTGATTTTTTTAGGCATAATTTAATTTGTGCCATGTGACCTTTGGTGGGCATTTGAAACCTATGTTTCATGTATTGGCAAATTTATGCAATTTTAATGTTGTTGGTGTTTTTTGAATTTTGTGGTGTTGAAAGGAGGACCTTAAATTCATATTTATTTGATGGATTAAAAATAATAATAATCCAACATATTAATGTAAAGTCACGATCTAAATAGTTAGTTGAAGGAAACCTTGAAAGCTATTCTTTAATATTTTTGGATGTCTATGATCAAACCATTGTTTTTAATTTGTCTAGCTATTTTTATATTAAAATGGTTTTTCTAAACATTAAATCTTGATAATACTTTTTAAAGAAAGTGTCCCATCTATTTGAAACAAGGAGGAACTATCAATTTGGCTCCAATGCGGCTCCTTTCACATTGGAATAATGGTTTACGACCTTTTCTTTTTTGAATTTTTTAGCTTGAAATGGTTATGGGCAAGGTTCAAAATTTCTTGCTCCACCTTCTCAAACCACTTGGGTGGGTTTTTTTAGTGGTCATTCAAGGGTAACCACCTTACAAGATATTACATATAAAGGTAGTTGAGGTTGTTGAATCTATTGAGGTTCTCCAATAATGTCCAAGTTAGATTCCTTCCCCTGATGAACATGATGATTTTTTTCTTGTGTCTACTTAGATTTTCCAGGTAGTTTTTTATCCTCCACTTCTAACCTTTCCTATAGAATACAAATATAATGTTATATACATATTTAAATATGGAAGAAAATATAAAACACAAAAGAAAATTGGATTCTAAACTCTATTCACATTTGGGTTTATAACACATGCCACATTAATGATGATAGATTTTGATTTGTATTGAAAATCCAAATTACAAATAAACCAATGAAAATTTTCATTATAAATATAAAATTACCCTAAACTTTAATTTTAATAAAAAAAACAATTTTGTGAAGGAAAAATAAAAATGTTTAAATATATCTTTGAAATTTTTTTTATACAAAATATTTAATAATTGATTATGTATTTGTTAAACATGTGTTAAAGTCATTCATGTACTAAACAATTTGTAGTATCGACAATTGAAGGGTGGGGGGATGGGGAGAACATTGAAAACAACAATGGTGCCAAGTGGGACATTGAGGAACATTGTGACATCTTTGTTTGGCCAAGTTGGACAAGTTGGTTTTTTTTTTCAAAATATAAAAATATTTGTTTTTCTTTGATTGAAAAATCTAATATAAAAATATGTGTTTATCTTTAGTTGCAATATAATAGCTGGAATTGTAGTTTTTGGGGTCATTATTGCATAGATTTCCAATCTCTTATTATATATCACAAAATGATACCCATTTGTGTCAAGTTAACACTTGAAGTCTTTTAACAACAAATAAATGAATGGTCAATCTTAAATGGATTAAAACAAGAAGTATGTTTGTTCATTTAAATTTGAATATGCATTTTTTAATCTAACAATGTGTTTGCAAAATGTTTAACAATGTTCTAAATTTCCTTAAAATACATGTTGATTTTGTAGATGAAGTGATATTTATATTCATAAATTATTAGTTGATGTATATGAAGAATTTTTTAGTACTGCCAACTATTTTAATAGTTAAAACATGAACGACATCTTGATTAAATGTCCTTCGACAATAATGCATACAAATATAATGTTCTATACATATTTATTCCATTTTGTGTTTTCCATCTACATTCCATTCTAAATTATTTTAATTAGGAAACATGTGTTTATGTTAAATTAAAATTTCAATGTGGAAAATGTGGAATTTGACACTCGAATATTCATTGCAAAATAAATAAAAATAAAAATAATTTGTCTTCCAATTAGCAATGCATTCTTAGATGTTGTAATTAATGACCCACTAATTGGTCCACATCACCTTCATTGCTATGAGTTGGCCATATACATGATCAATGGAAATTTAGGGCATATGTTCGAGTGAAAAAATAAAGGAATCATTTATGAATGGTCATGAATCTTGAATGTGATTTATGGTAAATAAGTAAAATAAGGTAACAAAATGGCCCAAACCTTAAGAAATTCATCACAATGATCATCAAAAGTAAACCACATAATCTTTAACCTTTAAGTTGGGTGTAATTAAAACAAAAAAAAAATGAAAACCCGAATAATGAGGATGTATGAACCTTAATTGAGTTAGTATATGGTTTCACTTTGGTAACCAATTATGTCCATGGATGTGGGCACCATGTCTTCATTTGAACATGGAGAAGTCTTTTGTTATTGGATGACGGTGGCAAGATGGTTTCCAAGATCTTCAAATGGCTTAAGGTTTAGGGTTGTGAGGTTTTTGTGTTTACTTGAAGCATAAATAAGGAATATTTAAAAAATTACACAATGTGATTTTCTAGGCTAATAAAAAAGATTGAACAAATTTTCTTGTGACGCTTCCTACATCTTCAAACGGTTTAGGGTTTAGGGTTTTGTGAGGTTTATATTAAATATTTTCAAAGAAGAAACAAGGAATTAAAAATGCTACACAATGTGATTTTCTAAGCTGAAAAAAAATTGGAACAAAAATTCAATGAAGCTTCCAAAATCTTCAAATTGCTTAAGGTTTAGGGTTTTGTGAAGTTTATGTGAGATTTGGTTGAAGAAGGAACAAAGAATTAAAATTTGTTACATAATGTAATTTTTTAGGCTAACAAAAAAAGTTGAAGAAAATTTTATTGATATAGTTTTAGAACAAAGTGGTGATAACTTGTGGTATTATTCTTTGATCAGGTGGACTTGGATCTTGGAAATATGAACGATTATTAGATGTTACATTCACCATAGACAACAACATCAATATTGGAAAAAAATATCAAGTTGTTAGATGTCTATTCACACTATTTTTTAGTTCAAATTTATAGTTGATTATCAATCCTTCAACTCTCTTGGAGTCTTGTTGTCTATCAGTGGTGTCTTTGTAGTCAGTGATTGAAAGAGAATAAAGAGGAGGAGAGTATTTATGTCGTGTTGGTGTCTTTATAGTCTCTAATTGAAAGATAGCAAATCAAATATTGTTTGGTCATTTGCTAATGTCTTGCAAAAAAATAATGATTGAAAGAGGCTAAAGAGGAGATTTTTTGATTTGTTATTAGTGTCTTTACGGTCAATGATTGAAAGAGAGTGAAGAGGGGACTATTTGGGCAAAACTATGTAGGTGAGTAAGCTCATTCATTGGTTCATCGTGTACCAACAATTGTTCTTTGTTTCCTAATTTGAACATGTTTATATTCTCGTATGTTTAGCTGATGATATAATGATAAAATTGAACAACATGTGCCCCACATCACTAATTGCATCTAAGATTGGATTGAATGTGTTATAAGGGTTCCTGTAGATGGACTTGTAGGAATAGTTGATGTGTGTGTGATAGAGCTTGGGGGAACTGTTGCTTGAAAATGGACTATTATGACTTTAATGAAGACAACTCATGTGACATCATGAGTAATGATAAGGATATGAAGGATTTGGATACAAAGTACATGAGACTCAATTGATGGATGAGATTGTTATTATGGTTCCCGTGTTGCACAATTTTCTAATTATCTTTTTGTGCGAATGTAGGAGACATTGAATCCATGCCATTCATTAAAACTTTTCACTAATTCTAGTTTCATGTGGTTAAGTTATAAGGAATTTGATACTTGCAAGTTATGTTGGACATTTACATGCAAGTGACATGCATTGTTATTTGCCTATTTTAACACATTGATAATCAATTTGTCATTGTTGGCATGTAGGGAGGGATAACTTCTATTTGGTGCATGTTAGTTTAGTCCCTATCTTGGGAGTTGTGGGCGAGCAAATATGGAACACCTTTTGAGGAAATTCTGTAATGTTGAGAAGTGACTAGTGCTTGAAGCAAGAATGGTGGTTATCGGCATTTGGTGTATTGAATGTTGACAAAAAACATAGTGTGCCAAAGCTCAGGGCATATGGTTTAACATTGCATTTGCTTGCTTGTCACAATGTTAAAATAAATGCCACATTTGTTGGTGGAAATTGAAACAAGGGGCAAATGTGATTTTAAGAAACTTCCATATAATTTTCACATTGCTAGTAAATCTAGAGTGCTAGGTTCATTGTAACAATCCTTGTTTGGAAGTTAACTTACTTTTTTCTAAATATTTCTTTTGGTTTAAATCAGGGCGATTAGTTACAAGCTCGTGATGAGAATTGGTCCTACATATTTCAAGATTTAGGTTGGGTGCAGGAAATGTCTTCCAAGACATTGTGGTGTTGCTTGGAGGGTGTAACACAGTCATAGGGCTCATGGTACTTTGTTGAAAATTTGTGATTTAACAATTGAAACGGGCAACTAAAGAGAAGTTATCACGATTTTGCAATGTCCCAGTAAGTCTTGTCTTCGACCCCAATACATTAAAAAGAATCAAATGTTGAAGTATAGATTAAATGTAGTTTAATCAAGCACTATTTTAGGAGGTTTCCTATTTGTTGATTTCCTTGAATAGTTTAATGGCCTTTTTTATATTTTTTCATTGATGGAACATAATGTTTGGGAGTTGACTACACAAGCATATCACATTATTAACATTCATGATGTTTCCAACATCTAACATGTACCTCTTTTGTTGCAAGTAAATTACCTTATTAAAAATTAGTTATATGTCAAGTTATTTGCAAACATTTGATCAGTATGTGTATTATTTCCCCATGACACCACTACATGTTGGTTTCTACCCAATTTGATGCATGATGCTAATAGGTTCAAATATTGTAGTTGATCAAATGAAGATGTCTTAAAGTAATCATTATCCTTTTGTTTTAACAAGATCATAAATGACATATTGCAATCTTCAACAAGCTGAATCTAAGGTCAGTTCCTTAACTCCATCATAGAGAAACTTGGCATTGATTGGCAGCTATTGGCATCATTAATCTCTCCACTTTTTTACATAGTCTCCATAAATTGGGAATTGAACTGGAGGTATTTTGAACAGTTTACCAACAAGGTTACTTGATTTTTTGTGGTTTTTATTTTATGAAGAGTTATAATTTTCATTTGCAATCTTGTTCTCCCTCCTACTATGGAATCACGGGCAACACATGCTACATGGCGTGATAATCTTCTGCACCTATACATTCTTAGTACCACCTCTCTTGGAACCCATTTTTTGTATCAGTCCACATATATTCTAATGTTAGAATTTTACCATGAATGGATGGGTTTTAAAATCTTGTAGAAATCTTGTTAAATTGAAGGATGCAAGGTTGTAATGTCATAATGTTACCCAAATTTGGTAACATGTGATTTAAAAGGTTGATAATGTAAGCATGCTAAACCTAACATGTGTCTTAACATGTTATTTAACCTGACATGTAGCATTGATCTAACTAGTTACAAAATGTGGTAGGTAATGTTACTAGGTTAAGATTATAGGTTGACTGGTTAGTCAACAAGTGATTTGTAAAACTTGTATTTGACCAAACCAATAGTTGAACATGTAGTTAGACAAGATGTATTTTTTTGAAATTTTGGATTGCTAGTTTAAGTATTAGCTAATGATTGTTTATGATGATTAGTCATGACTGTTGTATTTTGAAATAGCCATTACAAGAACTAAGAGGACAGACGTGTTAAGGACTTTTGGATTTCATACATGATTATTTTTTCACTCTTCAATTATTGAACATGGATCATCTTTCTTTCAACCTATTTCCTTCAACCTTGAGTAGTTTTTGTACATGTTAGTTAGGAAGTTGTAATAGTTTAAGTTTTATGTGTATATTTTATGTACTTATTGTTGTTCAAGGAACCTATTGCTGAAAAATCTATAAGTAAATTAACCTTAATGGGAATAGAAAAACTCATTAACATTTGGTGACCACACAATGAATCAAAATTTAGAAGCAATCACATTTAAATCTTCTAATTAGATCCAGTAATTCTAGTAGATAAAGTTTGTAAGACAATCATGCTTCAAATTCTGATTTGTTACATGTGTTGTTTGTTTTGTGTAAATTTCAAGATTCAAGTTTCTAATCTTGATTTAGTTTGAAATCATTAGGAATAGGGTGAAGTTAGTGTAAAGTTTTTGAAGATAGATAGATTTCCAATTTATAAAAGAAGTTTTATACAAACTTTTGACTACTAAGGGTCATTATGGGAAAAAATATATATTGTTCAAAAACAATGCAAGGGCTTTCCTAAAACTTGTTGATTTTTTAAAATGTCAATAAAAGTATTATAAGTCTTAAAAAGTAGTTAGAATAGGTCTGACATCAACATGTTCAGGAACATGCATAAGAACAAGATAAATAACAAGTGCAACCTTATGGGAAATGAACATGTGAATGCACTAAACACGAATGTAACACATAGGGGAAAAATCAATGAATGACATCAAAATGTAGCAAAATTAGTTCTGTAAAAAAACCTAATAACACTTTCAACGACTCATTAAGAAACACCATAAACAATAACCCAACTAAGGGCAATGAATGTTCATAATGATGACAATCATGAACTTGTTCAACTATTTGATGAGGTTGTATCTGTTCAACAACCATGGCAATCTACAGCCCCATGTTACAATCTACCCAGAACCGGTGCATCTACACCAATTACAACATTTGTTGGATTTCAAAACCAACCATCACACGCCAACATTCATTTGGTACCCACTAATTCATAGATGGAATGACTTCACCTACTCAACAGGTTAGAGCAACTTCATCATGTCGATTGAAGACCATTTAATCAATCAATTTTTATACCACATGTACAACTTGTTGAACTCATAGTAAAACCCACATTTGTTCAACATGGAGTCATTTATCGAGATTAATGGCTAGCAAGATTAATGTCTAGTCCAAGTGAACAATTGTAAATACCACATCATAGATTAGTTTTAGGAGGAAACCAAGGTGCTAGGATTGTGACCTATTAATATTGTCATCAAATGGGGCACATGTTCAATTGTTGCCCATTCGTTGATGATAGGTTAAGGCAATTACTTCGAGAGGAGGTGATGAATACTTATCAACTTGTTCTTCTAACCACTACAATAGCAATACCCAATGTGTCTATATTAAGAACTCAAACCATGAATACAATAGTACCTATTAATTATCATATAATCTAGTCACAACCTATTACACCAATTGTACTAGGTATAACCAATATGTTACTTACTTCAATATACCCAATGTGGTATAATGTCATACCCCCTTTTGTGCCTTTAAATCCTAGTTGTATTCAACTTATCAAATTGGAGCAAAAGGACTTTATTCATCAATCTTTAGGAATTATACATGTTATGTACCTAGGAATGTGTACCCAGTACATGAACAACTTGTTGTACCACCAACATATATACCAAACTTTATTGGAAATCGATTTCTTATAATGGTTCAACTAATGATTAGCAAGGACAGACAAAATGTTTAGCAACATGTTACTACATCAATGCCCACCATTGTATAGGTTCTACCAGTTTACCAACTTATGTACCTAAATGTTCTAATCAACAACCATTGGATGGAAGACAACATGGAGACTCGCCTGGAGGAAGTTCACTCGAAGGAGATCTACCTAGAAAGCCACCTTTTAATCCACATGTTGGATCTTTTGGACAGCCAACACTTGACTCACGCATGTTGATACCACCATGGTATTAACCATTTGTTATGTAACTTGTATTGGAACTAGTAACCAAACTGCCATACATGAAACTACAATACCCAACCTATGTTAAAGACACCGATCCATATGTTCACATCTGAATATTCAAAAAAACCATTAAAGTTAATGGTGAAACAATGGAGGCTAACATCATCAATTTGTTTGGTTTTATTCTAAGGGATAATATCTACGAATGGGGAAAAATCTGCATTCAAAACCATCCAAATTGCACTTTTGAAGAGTTGGAAGAACTTTAGAACAATGAAAAATGATGAGGAGGTCTATATGTTATTGCAAAAATACAACAACAAACCACCAAACGTATTGAGGTTTATTATGAATGCTTGTTGAAATTAGCTAATTGTTTACATTTTAGAATAATAAATGTTTTTCTCACCATTGTTCAAGGTAGGTTTATTACCTTGCCTAAGATTAGCAACTATAGGTATGAAAAGAAATACCTTAATTGAACACAAGGAAGCTACTATAGTATGTGATAAAAGTGGACTTGTTAGTATGAGTTATAATGCTTTATTAACCACACCGGAAGTGATTACAAGGTTTAAATATGTAGTACATGCTGTGATAGCTAAATCAACATTAACTTGTACCAATTGTGGTAAAACCAATCATTTAATGGAAACTTGTCATAATAGGAAAAAAGAGGTACCATTTGTGCCGACCACTATAATGAAATCTATGAAATGTGCAGTAGGAGCTAAAACCCAACCTATTCAATCAAGAAAAATACATGTTCATTATCCTTGTATAATTTGTTTTAGCATAGAACATAGATCAAGAGAATGCCCCAAAAAAATTGAAGTACAAACCATGTTCAAAACTAAACTTGTTAGTTTTAATGCCATAATGACATTTAAACCACCTAAAACCAATAACATGCCAATTAATGTAGAAACTGTTGTTACCACTCGTAGTCGACAATTGAAACATTAGGCATTTAAGGAAAGGGAGTCAATTGAAGCCAAAGGGGCTGAAGAATGGCAACAAGAATAATGTCTACAAGATTCATTCATTGAAACTACTAAACAACTACAATATTATGGGATTGAAAACAAACCTACTACCATCAATGAAGTTTCATTATAGAATAATTGGGCTAGATTACTTGATAATCTTGCCATACCTCAACTAGTTGAAAGAAATCGAATCGATGAAGCAAATCATCAACTTGTCATTTCAAAACAGGTTGCCACATAAAAGATTCTAGAAGAAATTATAAAGGATATCAATAAACAAGTCTTGGAGAGAAAGTATACATTGAACTTGGGACAACTATTACAATCAATTATTGATATCAAACGCTACATTTCTAACCTAGTACCATCAAAACCTACTTTACTAAAAATTAGCAATTGCATTAGTTGCCATTGATCATCAAATGGTAATAATACAAATTCAAGTAGGGAAGAATTTCAATGAAGATGTGCTTTTGAACGATGCTTATGGAGTTAATATTATTACAAAAAAACTAAGGGTACGGTTAAGTTTGTCAAAACCAAAACCTACGTATGGCTGATCAAACCATTGCAAAACCATTAGGTTTTATTAAGGACCTTAAAAAAATTGTTCACGGAATTCCCTATGTAATGACTTTTATTATAATTTAAACTAGTGTGTTAAACTCCAACTACTCTATGTTTTTAGGTCGTCTTTGGCTAAAGGATGCTAAAATGTTTCATGACTGGGGCAACAACACTATCACTATATAAGGAGTCGGTATAATTATAACCATACTTATTACTAAAAAACTTGGAGTAGCAACCAAACATCTAGAAGTATTAATTTATTATGATTTCCACTCTACAATATCTAACTAAAGGGAGGATTTGATGTTTAACATAGAACCGAGATTGTTTTCAATAGGAACCATAGATGTTCCTACATCAATTTGGTCAAATTAAATTGTTAAGTTAATTAAATCAACATGTTTGAATTTAGTCAAACAAGTTATTAAACTTGTTGAACATGTGTTTAAACCACATGTTTCATTTGATATACCTATCAAACTGGTATTTATATGATTTGTTAAGATAACTATACCCCATGATACTTTCCAACAACATTTACCAAAGACATTTTTCCAACCCAAAGTAGGAGAAATGGAGATTGATGAGATGCTTGTTCAAATTAGAATTCATAACCTTCGCATTGTGAGATGGATTATCATTGAAGAACAATTGACCAAGATTAATTTGTGTTCTGAAAAAAAACTTACAACAGTTAAAATCAGTGTGGATTTGGAACCGATTATCAATTATCAATTGATTGAATTGTTAAAGGAGTTCAAGGATATCTTTGCTTGGACTTACAAAGATTTGAAGGGGATACCACCTTATGTTGCTCAACATTAGATTGAGTTGGACACCATGATACCACATGCTCATCAAGCAAGGTATCAATTAAATCCTAACTATGTAGCCATTGTTAAATAGGATATTGACAAAAATTACTTGTTGTAAGTTTTATTAAACTTGTTGAAGAGGCTACTTGGCTATCACCTATAGTTGTAGTGCCTAAGAAAAATAGGAAACTAAGAATTTGAGTGGACTTTAAAAAGCTTAATGTAACTACCAAGAAGGATCCATACCCATTACCTTTTATTGATGAGGTTATTAACATTGTAGTTGGACATGAAATTAATACATTTTTAGATGTTTTTTTTTATACCATCATATTTCCATAGCATCGGAAGACTAATACAAACCCGCCTTTGTTATTGATTGGGGGGCTTTTGTATGGGTTGTAATGCCTTTTGGAGTAAAAAATGGACCACCTATTTTATCAAAGGGTTATCACTAAAGCTTGCCATGAATACATTGATGTGTTCATGAAATTATTTTTAGATGATTTTATTATTTTTAGTTTCTTATCCACTCATTTAGAAAAAAAATAAAATTCTAAAATTCTAAAATTCTAAAATGTAGAGAGGTATGGCATTAGTTTGAATCCAAAAAAATGTGCATTTATGGTATGTTTTGGAACTATTTTAGGATTCATGGTTTCCAAAGAAGGGAAGACACCCGATCTTAAGAAAATAGAGGCTTTAGTCAAAATGGCAATGTGTAAAACTCCCTAGGAGATTGAAGTCTTCAATGGAATGGCCAAGTTTTACATATATTTCATTAGAAATTTTTCCTCTGTTATGGCACCAATCACCAAATTACTTTAAAAAGTAAAATATTTGAGTGGATTTCTGAATGTCAAATCGCTTGGGAGGATATTAAAAAACCAATACATTCAAGCCCCTATACTTATCAATCCTAATTGGGACCTAGATTTTCATGTTCATATTGATGTGTTTCAGCTAACAATAGGTGACGCACCCCTAAATTCCTGGATAGACTCAAATGTGAGTCCAAAGGTGAAAACAATTAAAGGACAAGGAATTAGGGCACACTCCCTAATTCACAACATTTCGGGGGTAGAAGGGCGTGCTGGGACTTTGGTATGCAGATTAGGACGAACAACAAGCAAGTCAATCATTCACATGGACCTACACAAACCAAACAACAAGTTGAGTAGTGCATAGTTGGAGCATTTTTGGTGCATGGACGAGCCATGAGCAAACATAGACTCGCAAGACTCACCATGGCCTGAACTTGGGGGAAGCCACCACCTTCCCCCTTATAGTATTTTCTATGCTTAGCCATGGGGCTAGCACCCAAATGTCAATTTATTTCGGGACTCCCACGTTGGAGTCCCAAAATTCTCGAAATTGAGATTCTTGCAACTTTGGAAGCCGATAACTTTGTGTGTAGACCTTTAATTGAAGTGAGGTCTAAAGCAAAGTTATAGCCCTCATCAAGAGCTTTTCAACATTATGTTGCACGCAAGGAAATCCAAGCGATTTTTGATTTTTAGTAATTAGGAGTCAAATTGGCAACTTGACTCATGGCCCTTCTTTTGACCATAACTTATGTTTTAAATATCCAAATGGGTTATGCGAGCCCATCTAAGACATCAATGTTTCAAGAGCTTTTTCAATTGTATAAAAAAAATTTCAATACAATGAATTTTGACCTTCGCAATTTCCTTTTGAAAATTTGGAAGTCCATCAAAACTCCAACTCACAAAATGGGAGCTCACTTGGGAGTATGAGGGTTCATTCCTTCACACTATCCTACACTCACAGGAGCATGAAATGTGACTCTTGGGCTTCACTCTTGGCCCCCACCTTCGTAGTCCTTGCTTTGGTCACGAGCCCAAGGTTATGGTTGCGACAATAGGGGCAATATTGGCCCAAATTCTAATATTTAAAATAGATCAACCTATTATGTACTCATCAAGACTACTTAATTATAGTGAGAGAACCTATACTATTACAAAAAAAGAGGCTTTAGCTATGGTTTATGACTTACACAAATATAAACATTCCATGTTAGGCAATAAGTTTACTTTTTATGTGGACCATATGGCTTTAGTGTACTTGGTCAACAAGCCATAGGTTTTTGGCAAGTTAGCTAGATGGTTTTTATTATTTCAAAATAATTTATAAACATAGTAAATCCCATCTAATGGCAAATGCATTCAGTAGATTATGGAATTAGGCTAAACATGTTGGAGTACCTGATCAAACCTATGATGCTCAATTGTTTACCCTACAACTTAAGTGGTTACAAAATGTGTATGAGTACTTATTAGAAGGAGTGATGCCAAAAATATTCACAACATCCCAAAGACAATATTTAGCCTAAAGAACTAAACCATTTGTGTTTCAAAAGGGAATGTTGTATAGATATGGATAAGATAACAAGTTTTGTCGAGTTTTGCAACAAGAACAAATGTCCACAATTTTGCAAGAATTACATGGAGGCATTGAAGGAGGGCATTTTTCTTTTAATATCATTGTGCGAAAGATCCTAAATGCTAATTATTGGTGGCCGACAATGAATTGGGACATTCAAAAATATTATCAAACTTGTGACCAATGTTAAAGAATAAGTAACTTGTTGACCCAATTGCTTACCACATTACTTGAAAAACCATTCAAAAATGGGGATTGGATTTTATTGGACATATTAAGCCTACGAATAGAATGTCAAGCAACCGATACATTTTGGTAACCACTGACTATGCAACAAAGTGGGTGGAAGCTCGAACATTTTGCACCAACATTGTTGCAGTAACCACCAAGTTTTTATATGAACATATTCTTACAAGATATGGATGCCCATTAACCATTATGACTAATCAAGGTACCCATTTTATTAATGATGTAATCAAGCACTTCGTTGACCATTTTATTCTAAGACATACCAATTTTAATGTTTATCATCCACAAGGAAATGGACAAGTTGAGTCTACAAACAAGGTTTTTGGAACTTTACTAGCCTAACTAGTTAATGAAAATAAAAATGATTGGGATGAGCACTTGTCCACAATTTTATTTTCATATCAAACCGCCTACAAAGTTAGAACTAGTCATACCCCATTTCAGTTGGTGTATGGATTACAAACACTACTACCTACAGAGTACATGTTACCATTTAAGTATAATGAAAATAGAGATCCACAACTTGTTAAAGTCTAACTAGTCAACTATTTAAGTTAGAGAAATTATAGGATAACATGTTGATTGCACATGATCTAGTTACTTCCAACAAATGGAACATATCATTATGGTCATATAACTAATTCATTGAAACCAAGTTTCAATTTGGAGACTATGTATTATGATTTCCAAGGGCTATTTCTAAACATGCACTGAAATTTCAAAGACGATGATTTGGACCCTATAACACACAATATTGTTTGCCTAATAATACAATTTTACTTGTCACCATTGATAAGTTTCATCTTGACCCAATGCTTGTTAACATCAACGAGTTGAAGCCATACCAGTTCATTGAAGACAAAACTTTGCAAGCTATATTGGTCAGACCTAGTGATATGGTCATGGATGAACTTGTTCAAACTAGAGAACTTGAACCATTACCTATTGAACTTGAAAAAATTCAACCTATAGAATTTGAATTAGTTTATAATTATTTGACACCCGACAACATTGAAAGAACATATGTGCTTATTCATCATTACCATAATGTGTTTGTTTAAGACAATGATGTAATTAGTAGTTATGATCGAAATGACACATTTAGAAAGGCATTTATTGATGTCTACCTTTTAGGAGTTTTTAACCCTAAAGGTTGTGCCCATTCACAGCCATAGAAATATTTTTACTTGAAATGCCACATTTTTCATTCCATCTTTTTATTTTCACTTACTTTTTCATCTTGATAAGGGTCGTGAGTGAGTTGTTTAAAGAGGCTAAGAAAAGAAGCAAAAGAGAAGGAGGTTGAGAGAAAAATTGAAGCTTTTAGGAGGGAATAGATTAAGAAAGTGAAAGTGAAATAGTCCATCAATACTTATGGAAGAGGAGGAATTGCAACAACGTATTGTTGAGGAACAACCACGACCAATTCCTATATCAAGACCTTTGGAAGATAACAAGCTATAACAACTTGTGAGTAGTGGATAAAAGTCTACACAATTACCAAATGTCATATAATGTGTAAAGAAAAATAAAATATATTGAAGGTGGAAAATTCCACCTAGATTGATGTTTAGCCAAATTTTTTGCAATGATAGCTTGGAATCCTAATGCATTTTCAAGCATGTGGCCCTAACACTATGAAGGTGGAAAATTCCACCTAGATTGATGTTTAGCCAAATTTTTTGCAATGATAGCTTGGAATCCTAATGCATTTTCAAGCATGTGGCCCTAACACTATGAATGTGGAGGAGCCCATGTTCCCAATGAGATATTTGGATGAAATTGAAGTAAGTCATGCAACAACCTTGTCCCATATAAATTCATTTGCATAACAAAAGCATTGTCCATTCTATGTAGAAACCACTTGAATTAGAATTGCATCAAACATAAATCTCCACTGATTATGTTCTCTTTGTCAACAAGTGTTGGCATCAATACTACTCCCCCACTACAAGCATCTCATAATCACACATTAGTTCAGAGATGAAAAGTCATTCCCCTGGGTTTAGTTAGAAAAGACAAAATACTCCTTAAACAACATAGAATAAATACACATGCTAGTTTTTAAACAAAACAAGTGACAATTCAACTCAATTGTGCAAAAACTCATTACAAAAATAGTCATAGTTTTGTATACCAGACCTCCAATCCTCAATTTTGAAAGCTTGTAGCTTCCAAAGCCTATAACCACCTCAAACTTCAGATTAAAAAACACTATAGAAAATGGACATGTTGTGTTTTGAGCATATAACATTGTTTAGGAGAAGGACATGGCCAGAGAACTTGTGGGATTCATACCCTAATTTATTTTGTTCCCAATAGATAAGGCATGTGTAGGAGACAAAGATTTTATGTTTACACAAAGATTGAACCAAGTTCCAAAACAAGAGCAAGGAATCATCAAACCTAGATTTTACACATTTGATAACCTTTGTTCATCTTACACCAACACCTCTCAAATCCCACTCCAAAAAAATAGCAGTCAAATATGTTACACCATTAAAAAAAAACCAAATTCATTCCTTAAAAAATTGTACAATAAATACACATGTCAATTTATCAATAAAACAAGTGATAGTTCCATTCAGTTGGGCAAAAATTCATTTCAAAAATAGTCATAGTTTTCAAACCATGCCTTTGGTCCCAACTTTGAAAGCCTATTGCCACCCCAAACTTCAAATGAAAAAGCATTATAGACCTATCTAAAACTATAAATAATGTAATGGAATTCTACAAAACATGATACAAATACACATTGAATTCAAAGCTCATTTGAAAACAAGTTTAGTCATGTAAGTTAATATATTGCTTAAATGTCACTCACCAAGTTATAGACCATCCTATTAACAAACATGAGATCTACTCAAGTGCAAACATAAAACTTTATTGAAAGGAAACTATAACACGATGCTCACAACACAAAACATAACATCAAGAACTCCTTAAGGTTATTGTCACATGAAATACACAAACTTGTGTAATGAAGAAAAGAGAGAAACAAACCATCAACACCAAGGTATTTAACTACAAGACCAAACCACAAATAACCAAACTAGTATAAGTAAAAAAAGTAACTCAACCTTGTGAAAGTAACCTAGTTACTTTCCTACTCTAGTAACTAATGAAACCTAACTAATTGAGCTTGAATTCTTAACACTCCCCCTCAAGTTCAAATCCACTTCTAGTACACCAAACATTTGTCGAAACTTCTTTAACTTGTCTGTACCTAAAGCCTTAGTGAAAATGTCAGCAACTTGATCTTCAGTACTGACATGAATAAGGTCAATTTCTTTTGCTACAACTTTTTCTTTTATAAAGTGGTAGTGCACCTTAATGTGCTTTGTTTTAACATGATAGATCGGGTTGTTAGCAAGTAGTATGCTACTGATGTTATCACAATAAATGACAACATGAGCATCCATTGACTATCCCAAATCTAAGAGTAGTTTTTATAACCAAACTACTTCACATGTAGCAATTGTTGCACCTTTATATTCTACCTTCGTGCTTGATAATGCAACTATTGGTTGTTTATTGTTGTTCCAACTAACAGCACCACATCCAAAAAAAAACATGAAACCATTAGTTGATATTCTATCTAAAACATTGCCAGCCCAATCAGCATTCGTGTATCCGTGTATTTATCATTGGCTTTTGGCTTCATAAAAAATTCCACACTGCAAAGTATGTTTTATGTACCTCAGTATGCGCCTCACTGCATCCAAATGTGGCTTCCGTGGTGTTTGCATGAATTGACTCACCACTCCAATTGCATAACTCAAATTTGGCCTTGTGATGGTCATGTAAATCAAACTCCCCACTATGCGTCTATACATATTGGTATTTTCCACAAGGTCTCCTTCATTTGCACTTAGCTTCACATTTTGTTCCAATGGAATTGAAATGGGTTTGCAACCCATCATCCCATATTCGGACAATTTGTTCAAGGCATATTGCCTTTGTAGTAACCATATCCCTTTGGGGGATTGGATTACCTCAATGCCAAGGAAGCAACGCAACTCTCCCAAATCCTTCATCTCAAACTTTTATTTCAAAAGCTTTTTCAAATCAAAGATGTTTGCATCGCTATCTCATGTGATAATCAAGTCATCAACATAGATGACTATGACAACGATCCCATGATTTGTCTTTTTCACATATAGTGAAAAATTTGCATTAGATGTTTGAAATCCACTTGTGATAAGATACTGACCTATCTTGTTGACAAAGCTTTAGGTGCTTGCTTCAAACCATACAAAGCTTTCTTCAACCTCCAAACCAAATTAGGTCGTGTTTGGTCCACATAACCTGGTGGTTGTTCCATGTACACTTCTTGTAAATCTCCATGTAGAAAAACATTCTTTACATCCATTTGATGTAAATACCATCCTTTTACTGATGCCATAGCAATGATTACTCTTACAATTGTCATTTTGGCAACTGGACTATATGTCTCCTCATAATCTATGCCATAAGTTTGGGCATAACCTTTGGCAACCAATCTTGCTTTGTATCTGCTCACAGATCCATTTGCATTATGCTTGACTTTGTATACCCATTTGCACCCAATTTTTTTCTTGTCCTTTGGTAAATCTATCAACTCCCAAGTAGCATTAGCATCCAACATCACCATCTTTTCATCCATGGCATTATCCCATTTAGGGTTTCCAACCGCCTCTTAAAAATAAGTGGGTTCAACCTCTTATATGACTCTCACCATGTATGCGTAATGATGAGCTACAAAGCCATCATATGTGAGTCTTTATACAGGGTACTTGACTCGTGTGGATCTTCGTACTCCATTGTTGTTGTCGGGAGTTTTCAAAGCTTTCTTGGCCATCCGAACTCCAGGAATAATAACTGAAGGGATTCTTGATTCTTCACCCACACTCTTCTCTGAATCACTTGACTCGTCATCTACATGAGGATTTCTAGATGATGTTTGAGAACTACCATCTACAATGTTTGAAAATGTTAATTTTTTTTTCCATGGAGTGCTATTGGACCCACTAATTGAGGATTTTTGTTCCACATTTGATAGAACATCACCATTTATAGCCTCTCCATTTTCTACTATCTTCAGTGTGGGTACTAGTTAACCATCTCATCAAACACAACATCTCTACTCACTTGCAACTTCCGAGTGGAAGGATTGAAGCATCTATATCCTTTTTGTTCTAAGGAATATCTAATGAAGATGCACTTCTCAGCTTTTGGATCTAGTTTTGATTTCTTCTCATCAGGAACATGCACATATGTAATGCAACCAAACACTATGAGGTGTGAGACATTTAGTTTCTTGCCTGTGAATTTTTTTCAGGTGTCATGCCATGAACTACTATTGTGGGTGTTCAATTCATGATATACACTGTAGTTGCTACTGCTTTAGCCCAAAAGTAATTTGGTAAATTCTTCTCATTTAGCATGGCACGTGTTGTTTCTGTAATGTGCATGTTTTTCCTTTCAACAACTCCATTATGTTGTTGGGAATAACTACATGAGTACTTCCTTTGAATTCCATGCTCCTTCAAATACTCATTGAATTCATTTAAGAAATACTCTCCCCTTCCATTGGACCTTAGGTACTTGATGCTCACACCCTTCTCCTTCTCCGCCATTACTTTGAAATTCAAGAAATGTTGAAACACTTCACCTTTGTGTTTCATGAAATGGACCCACACCTTCCATGTGTGGTCATCAATGAAATTCACGTAGTATTTGCATCCTCTAATGGATTCTATCTTCGTGGCCCACACATCTAAGTGGATCATTTCCAAAGGTTTGGAATTTACATGAGTTGTTTGAACTAGGAATGGATGTTTAGTTTGCTTCCCCAATTGACATGCTTCACAAACTTCTGACATCACCTCTTCTGTTCCAAATTTGGGAAGACGTCCAACAAGATTTTGTTTCTCCGTTAATTTAAGACGTTGAAGATTAACATGGCCAATTCGCTTGTGCCAAGTTGCAATGTCTCCAGCTCCTTTTCAATTTGTGAATAACATGGAATTCACCTTAGGCATGTTCACATCCAAGGTGAACATTCATCCATTCCTTTCTCCTTTGGCAATCAATTTGCCTTGGTTCTTCATGTCTTCTACAAAACATCCATTTGGGTTGAGTGTCACATGTAAACCTTGTTCCGCCATTTGGCCTATGGAGACCAATTTTTTTGTTATAGTTGGAACATGAAGTACATATTTCAAGTACTTCATTTGCCCATCTTGCATGGACAATGGCACCTTACCGATTTATGTGATGGGATGTGTAGTGTCATCACCAGTTTCCACAAAACTTGGTATCTTCAAATCCTTTGTGTTTCTAAACCATTCTCCATGACTAGTCATGTGATTTGAAGCTCCAGAATCCACATATCGGACATTGTTATTTGATACTCCTCCTAGCATTGAATTTGCCATGTGTTGCATCACAAATAGTTATTCATCACCTTGATTGCTAGTTGATTCATAATTCCCTTGTTGTAGCTTTCCATTTCGTGCATCATGCTCCTTTTGATAATAGTTATTTGCCATGTGCCCAAGTGACGCACTCCCAACTCTTCGAAGGACTCAAATGTGAATCCAAGTGAAAGACAACAGAAAAAGGAGGAGTCGAGACACGCTCCCTAGCTCATAACACTTTGAGGGGTAGAGGGGTGTGTCGGAGCTCCGGGATGGGACTAGGAAGAGTTGATAAGCTTACTCACTCACACAAGCCTGCACACAACCCACACAAAGTGGTTAGTGCATAGTTGGAGCACCTTTGGTGCTAGGACGAGCCACGGGCAACACGGACACACAAGACTCACCATGGCGTAGACTTGGGGGAAACCACCACCTTCCCCCTTATAGTATACTCTGGACCTCTCCATGGGGCCCACATCCAAATGGCTTTTCTCTCCCGGGACTCCCACGCGGGAGTCCCAAAATCCCACCAACTGAGACTCCCGCAACTTTGGAGCCCCATAACTTTGCGAGCAAACTTGGGATTGAAGTGCGGTCTAAAGAAAAGTTGTAGCTCTTGTAAAGAGCTTTCCAACGGTATGTGGCACGTCATCTACAACCAAATAAATCGGGTCGATTCTTGACTTTTTCTGGTTGAGAGTCAAATTGGCAATTTAACTCCTGGCCCTTCTTTTGGCCATAACTTGTGTTTTAGATGTCCAAATGAGCAATGTGAGCCCATTTTAGACATCTACGTTTAAGGAGCTTTCCAATGATATAAAAAACGTCACAAGCCATTGAGTTCTTACCCCTCAAATCTCTTTCTAGAGTTTTGGAAGTCCACCGGGACTCCATCTCCCAAAGTGGGAGTTGCCTTGGGAGTGTGAGGGTTCATTCCCTCACACTTTCCTACACTTTCGGGAGTATGTGAAGTGACTTTCGGGCTTCCTTTTGGCCTGCAGCCTTGCAACCCCTTTGCCTTGGTCATGAGCCCAAAGCTAAGGTTGCGACACTAAGTTTCCTGCAGTAATAGCAATTTGAGTCGCTATTTGGTTATTGACCTCAATGACTTCCACCACGACCTCCACGACTTCCTCTTCCTCTAAAATTTCCTCATCCACCTCCATGAGACTGAGCTTCATGTTGATGATGTCCACCATGCGAACTTCCATGTCGACCTCAAAATGAAGTTTTAGCACCTCTTCCTCTTCCTCTATTGGAATTTGAATAGAAAGCATTTTTTTGTGATCCTTCATTGGATGAGGTACCAACAATTATCATCTCTTCACTTATAAACAAGGTTATTAAATCTTGGAAATTGGGAAATGTTTTTCGAACTACAATTGAAATACGAAAATGGTTATAGTCTTTTCCAAGACCATTCAAGGTCACGGCCACTAGATCTTCATCGTCTACAGGGGCTCCTATAGATGCAAGAACATTTGCAAGGTTTTTCACCTTTGTAGAATAGTCACTGATGTTCATTTTGTTTTTCTGTAGATTATGCGACTTTTGCTTGAACTGCATTTTGTGGGCTTGTGTATTGGTGCTATACATCTTCACCAATGTATCCCAAGCTTGTTTGGGTGATTTTGCATCTTGAATATGCACAATCATGGAATCGGACACACTCATAAAAAACCAATACAAGACTTTCCTTGTTTTTTCATGCCAAATTTTATTGGCTTGAATTTGTTGTTGTGTGGGGTTTTCTATGAGAGGAGGTTTTATCTCATCACCAATTATGAACTCCCAATAACCTTTCCCCATTAATAAATTCATAATCCTAAATTTCCACACTTGGAATTTGTTATTGTTTAATTTCTCAATTGCAATTTGAGAAAGACCGTCCCCCATTTTTCAAAGCAACACTCAATGTCTTCTTAGGGTTTATAGGATTGGGATTAAGGTTTTCCTTCCTTAGGTTTCTAGGATTAGGGTTAGGGTTAAGGTTGAACAAGATGGACCTTGTATATGTATGTATGTCTCAAGTATTATACGAAATTTTATACTATACATAGGTTTTACGTATATGTATGTATCTCGTATAATATCTTGTATGATATTAAGTACATGATTACATACCAAACTTTTGTATGAAGGTTTTGATAATGTATTTGCACTTCCCAATCTTCAAACTCCTTTCAAGTTCTCCCAAGTTATATTTGCTCCATTTCAAAAATTTGTTTTGATATCTTTTCAATGTAAACTTTTATCATAACAACTTTGCAAAGTTACACCGCTCACATTTGACCTTGAATCTTTTTGAAATTTTGCTAAAACATGTAAAACTATGTCTACTACTGTCTCTCATAATTTCAGCTCATTTGACTTCATAAAGTGAGAGATCTTGCTACTTCCTTGAAGTCACCTCAAACTGGGACCTGAACACAAAATGATTTACAACTCGTTTTTAACGACTCCAAACTCCTTGAGATTTTGAGAGACACATAAGATGTATGTCTTTGATCTTTGCTAAAAATTTCAACTTTATTGGTGACGACCACAAAGAGTTATCACTCTCAAAAGAAATTGATTTCAAAATTGAGGTTGAAACTTTAGATACTTGAATCTCTCTCAATACGTATCCAAATGATTTGAAATTTTTCTCACATATATAGTCCTTTATGATCTATAAGATCCCGAAGCTACAGATCCAAAAAAGCTCAAACAAAGGAGATATGACCAAAAACCAGATCTGACACATAATCTTCAGAAACTCATAACTTTCACAAAACACATCCTTTTCTTCTGAAATTTTGAGAATAAAAGTATCTTATAGTCTTCTACAATCTCTCCAAGTTTCACTCCAAGATCTTTTCACAGTAGATGTAGATCGAGATTTAAAGATCTAACTTCCACAACCTTTGATATGTGGATCTCCTCTCACCTCTTTATTTTCTTTTCTTTCTCTTCACTTCTTTCCTTTCCTCGTTTCTCTTTTGCACTTGACAAACTCCTATGATTTTACTAGAGACTCTCAAGCTCTAGTTCTAGAGACTTTCTAGCTTTAGATCTCTTTCAACCTTCTCATCAAATAACCTAAGCTCTGATACCATGTTAACAAATAGGAGATCTATTCAAGTGCAAACATAAAACTTTATTGAAAGGAAACTATAACATGATGTTCACAACACAAAACATAACATCAAGAACTCCTCAAGGTTCTTGTCACATGAAATACATAAACTTGTGTAATGAAAAAAAAAAAAAACAAACCATCAACACCAAGGTATTTAACTACAAGACCAAACCACAAATAACCAAACTAGTATAAGTAAAGATAGTAACTCAACCTTGTGAAAGTAACCTAGTTACTTTCCTACTCTAGTAACTAATGAGACCTAACTAGTTGAGCTTAAATTTTCAACACATCCTCACTTGCATCATGGGGTAGGTAATATTATAATGCAATGCAATTGAATGTAGTCAAGTGTAATGGTCTGCACTAGCATTTTCTAACCAAATATTAGCATGTTAATTCTCTATAAATTTTTAGAAACAACTATAATACTTATTCATTATGTTCTTAATAGACATCACAAATCTATGAACCTTTAGTGTTATGTTCAAGTTGCAACATAACTAAACACATAATTAAACACACATTAGATGGACAAACTCAATGTGATTATTATGGTTTATTCACATAACTATTCATTCAAGTCTGTAAAATGCCTAGGTAACCCACACTTAGAGGAACGAATATTGTGAATATCATCCATAACATATGCAAAAAATGGACCTATTCAATGCTTTGAACATGTAACATTGTTTAGCACAAGGACATGGAAAATTTGTGGGATTGAAATTTTAATATCTTTTGTTTCCAATAGACTCCTTTGACTATCCACAATCATTACTCTAGAAATTGATTAAGTCTACGTGTAAACATCAAATCTTTGTCTCATGCACATGTATAATCTATATCCCAAAATTGGATTTTTCATGTTTAATAACTCTTGTTCATCTTGCACCAACCTTTCAAATCCCATTCCAAAAAAAACATTAGTCAAATATATTACACCATAATTAAAATGAATTTATCTTTCAAGCCACTCTCTATCATTCATTTAAAACTACACCCATTTGACACAACTTCTCAGCATTTGCTACATAACCACCACACGGGAACATTGTAGAAGTGAATAATACATGGAACACTTCTATAAATTATTATGTACTTCAACCAAATAAACCTTTTGTTCAAGAACTACCTTGAAATCTGTATTTTGATCCAATTGCATTGAACAACCCAAACCCAAGATGGCAAGCAACATAAGTCCCACTTTTAGCACACATTGCATTGCCATTGGATGACATTGTTGCAACTATACAACATTTTTACAATAAACCTACAACTTGACATGCTAAAATAAAACCCTAATTACAACATCCCATAATGTTAACATATCTTCCATCCATAAAAGGTGTAATGCATATCCACCTGCAAATGTTACAATCACATTTTTTTTATTTGCAACAACTACTACATCAAATGTCAATTTGTTGGATTGGAATAAAAAGGGAAGTTAACCCATTTGTCTTCTTCATCATCAAAAGGCCTTTGTAACCCCATAGCAGCCAAGATTGCTTTAGTTCTAGTTAGTTCAATGGCACCTACAAGTGCAGTGTTACTTAATACCTTTGGGATGATGAATGGCACTTCTGTTCCAATTACATTGTCAATAGGAATACTAGTTTCCTCACTATTTTCAGCTATTATCTGTTTAGACCTTGCCTTTTTATCGAGAACAACCTTCCACCACAAAAGTGTTTGGTTCATCTACATAGGACATTTGCTGCACTTGTGATGGAAACACAAATGGTTCAATAATTTCCACTTTCAAGTTGCAGAAATTTTCAAGCAAAAATCCATCTTCATCCCGTCTATATGTTGGGTTCCCCCACCTATCAGACCCAAGTGTAACCCAATCACACTTGAAAAGTACTACTAGTTGAAACACTAATTTGTAATTTAACAAGACTATGTCCTTTAGTACACCAACATATTGGATGGAACCAAGTGTCATGCCTTCATTTGTTGCATGTGGTTGTTGGAATATAGATATAACCCCAAAGTCATATTGGCCATTGTTATGGCTTCATTGTTTGTAGTAACCCTATAATGATTGTCGTATGCATTAACTTTTGCATACCTTGAAGCATTCATTTGTGGCTTCATTGAAAGTTGCATAACATCCATGTCTTCAATCTTGCCACCATTTGCAATGTGGTTTTGGATAGCAACGTGTACCCAAGTGGCCAACTTTGTGACTTATAAAAGTTCATTTGGAAATTTTATGGTTTTGCCAATCGTTGAAGCATGTTTTTGCCACTATGACTGAAATTTTGTTCGTAGGTTGTTCACTTGAGCTTGCTCCTCCTCGTGCTTCTTGCATTCCTTCTCATGTTAAATTCTATTTGGTGGCTACATTAGCATACTACATCATCATGCTTATTTTGAAGATGGCATTAGGGTTAGGTAAAACTATTAGACCCATGGTGTCATGCAACTTGCATTCATGAACACATATTGATGTGCCAAATCCCAACACCCACTATTAAGAATAAATTTGAATCTTGCACCTTCCAAAACTTCACTACATACCCCCTCTTCTTCGTTTACATCCCACATCTAGTGCTAAACATGTGAAAAATCTTGCATGTATTATGTGACAAACCCAATGGTTTCATCATAAATATACCCTTTAGCCATGGATGCTTCTAAGCGGTCCCTATTCCTTACATAGGTTTTGAACATCTTCAATGCTCGTTCAATAGGGTACATCCACCTCGCATGTATAGGTCCACAAACATCTAACTTTTCTACCACATGTAAGGTTAGATGTGTCATAATCTCAAAAAACACAGCAAGCAATTCCCATTCTAGTAAATTAAGCGTGGTTGCCACATCATCTCTTAATGCTTGAAAGTCTTTTGGATCCCAAACTTTCACACACATACTACGAAAAAATCTAATGAGCAACATCAAAGCTAACCAAACATGGGGTTGCATTAATCCCTTCAACCCTAATGGCATTAATTACTACATTAACATGTGCCAATCATGGCTTTTCATTAACCCTAGTTTTTTTTCCATAATATGTCTTCCTATTGAATTACAATATTCTGATGGCACTTTCAAGCTCTTTAATCTAGATAGGAATGTTTTCAACTTGTCTAACAGCCTAACATATGAAGTAATGGGTTTGAAAATCTTCTCCGATCTACATGGATCTCGCTTTAGCACCAAGTGCTCTTGAATGCCCCAAAGCTCCATGTCATGTCGCACCTTCATGGTGTCTTTTGCTCCAATTATGAACTTGATCAAGCTTTCACAAATGTTTTTTTCAATGTGCATCACATCTAGTGTGTGTCGGATCATTAATTGCTACAAATGGGACACCACTATGGTTAGATGGAAAAAACATGGTTTAGTTGCAAGGCATACATAACTTAGAATAAAAAAGAAGGAAACACAACAAACCCAGTTCTCATCCTCTTTTTAATTAATGCCACATCATGAATTGAACGGATTTTGACCAACCATGAAAGCTTCTATAAAACCATTGTGGCTACATAGAATTTATATTTTAGCCACTACACACTCTAAACTTCTTCCACCATAAAATTAATACTAATGTTCCTCAAACTCTAAAAGGTACAAAATCAATCTCAAATTTTCCCCTCTTTAGGCATGACAATTTGAGGTAAAGCTCTAGAAATAGAATGCTAAATCGGATAGCCCATCTATGCAAAATAAATTCTCAAGCTTTGAAAACAAAATTATTAGATAATTCCCTCTAATCTAGCAACAGACTTCGTAATCAAGCTCTAAAAAAAATGACAAGATATGGTCTTTGACGCACTCCCAACTCCTTGAAGGACTCAAATGTGAGTCCAAGTGAAAGACAACGGAAGAAGGAGGAGTCGGGATGCGCTCCCTAGCTCACAACACTTGGAGGGGTAGAGGCGCGTGTTGGAGCTCCGGGATGGGACTAGGAAGAATTGACAAGCTTATTCACTCACACGGGCCTGCACACAACCCACACAAAGTGGTTAGTGCTTAGTTGGAGCACCTTTGGTGCTGGGACAGCCAC